>TARA_R110002012_G_scaffold108855_1_pt1 | contig 145598 bp, 130 predicted proteins | sample TARA_R110002012 | Tara Oceans TARA_R110002012 (sample SAMEA4396515) | marine metagenome | biome: Westerlies Biome; feature: [DCM] deep chlorophyll maximum layer (ENVO:01000326); material: water (ENVO:00002006), including particulate matter (ENVO:01000060) such as... | depth 40 m
TTAACCCCGCTACAACGGTGAGCCAAGGGTTTGAAGTGACTAAGGCTGTTGCTTCAATTCAAATCATTAATACTCTTCAAAATTTTGATGGGAGCCCAAAAGAAGTATCAGTTATTACACAGCCTGATAATCTAAACTTTAGTATTACTTATAATGGAAGCACTAGCCCACCTTTCAGCGCTGGCGTTTATACAGTAGAGGTAACTATAACAGAAGATAATTATCAAGGACAATTAGTATCTGAGCTCGTAATCAATAATGCACCAACCACTAGCAATATCCCGAATCAGGAAGTTGCGGAAGACAGTAATCCGATTCAATTAGATTTGTTAAATTATTTCAATGATGTGGAAGATGAAGATTCCGATTTAACATTTTCTGTTGTTAATAACTCTAATCCATCCTTATTTTCTAAGATAGAATTGATAGACAATCTTGTAGAATTACATTTTAAATCAAATCAAAATGGTATCAGTAACATAACAGTGAGATGTACAGATACTAATGGGTTATTTATAGAAAGCAGTTTTGAAATGTCGGTCACTGCAGTACAAGATGCTCCATTTATAACAAGTGAACCAATTGTTGAAGTATTACAGGATCAAGACTATCAATATCTAATTACTGCAGAAGATTACGATCAAGATGATGAGTTATCGATAACAAATATTATTTCATTACCATCTTGGCTAACTTTAACTGATAATGGAGATGGGACAGCTGTTTTATCTGGATCAAGCAACAATAATTTAGTTGGGACCTACGGAATTGCAATTGGTGTTAGTGATGACAATGGAAATTCTGCCAATCAGTTTTTCGATATCGAAATTGTTGACGTGAACGATCTTCCCGTTTTCACAAGCTCTCCGTTAACTGAAGTAGAGGTAGAAAATGCATATTCGTACAATATTACAACACTAGACATAGATCAAAATGATGAAGTTTCTATCTACGCAATAAAAAAGCCTTCTTGGTTAGTTTTTTCAACTGAATCAATGCCACAAGGAAATGCCACATTGAAAGGCACACCAACTAACAGCGACCGAAACAGCTCACAAGAAGTAAAACTAATTGCAGTCGATCTACGAGAAGATACCGCCTACCAGAACTTCACCATAAATATAGATTTTCCTAACACCGCTCCTCTATTCATTTCAGAACCTATTACAGTTGCAACCGAGGACATCAGATACGAATATAAAATAGAAGTCCAAGATCCTGAAGATGATTCTTTGAAAGTAATCGCTTTGAACTTGCCTGAATGGCTTGAATTCAACGAAGATTCTTTGGCAATATCGGGATTGCCAAGCAATAGTGAAGTCGGGGCGCATAATGTGGCTTTAGAAGTTGAAGATTTTTTTGGTTTAAAAGTCACTCAAAATTTTAGTATTGAAGTCGCCAATGTGAATGATGCCCCAGTAATAATTTCTACACCAGATACCACTGCAGTTCAAAATCAGCTTTATGAATACCGAATTGAAACCGAAGATATTGATCTAAATGATGATGTAGAAATCTCAATTCTTACGAAACCGAGTTGGCTTAATTTTGACGATGAAAATTTACTAAGTGGAACTCCTAAATTTGAAGACGTAGAAAATAGCCCTTACGAGGTACAAATAAATGCTACTGACATGAGTGGTGAAGTTGATATGCAATCCTTTCAAATAAATGTTCAATTAGAAAACTTCCCGCCCACCATAGATTCAATTGAAAATCCAGCACCTATCTCAGAAGATACTGAAGAAGTATTTACTGTTAATTTGACGGGGATTTCAGATGGTGGCGAAAACAATCAAGAAATTACTATGGAACTATCGACAGATTCTCCTAATCTTTTTACTGAATTTAATATTGAATATGCATCTCCCAATAAGGAAGCAGTTTTAAATTATCAAATTCGCTCTGACTCTTTTGGCATTGCTCAAGTTAAGATTAGAGTAGAAGACGATGGCCCTAGTTCTATTAATTTCAGAGAAATCTACTTTCAAATCGAAGTTCTCCCAGTAAACGATTCTCCGGAAATAACATCTACTCCCGTTGAAAGAACCTTACCAAATGAATTCTATCAATATAATATTGCAGCTACAGATGCCGATCCAGATGACGATTTAACATTTACTTTAACGAGTGGCCCAGACTGGCTAAGTTTGACAAAGAATGGAAATCTGACTGCAACTCTAGAGGGACTAGTCCCTGAAGATGCCACCAGTGAAAATATTTCTATAACGGTATCGGATTTGGAAAACGCAAGCAATATTCAATCATATCTTCTTAAGATAAATGACCCGCCAGTAATTTCTGATTTTGTTATTCAAACAAATGAGGATGTTCCTTATCAGTTTTCAACTTCTGATTTTACAGTAAACTTCAATGATCCAGAAGGAGATAATATCAATGCAATTCAGCTATTTTTCACTAGAGGAAGGATTCAATTAAATGATTCAGACGTATCCACTGGGGAATTCATTAGTTTTGACCAGGACATTGATTTACAATTTATCCCTCCACAGGATTTTTTCGGAACTATTAATTTGCAATGGTCGGCAAGTGATGGTTTCGTTCAATCAGAGTTAGCCAATATAGTAGTGGAAGTTGATACTGTAAATGACAAACCTATATTATCAAATATTGAGAACACAACATTAGAATTCATCCAAGGTTCAAACCCAATTTCAGTTACGGAAAGCATGACCGTCTCGGATATTGATGATTTGATGATGGATTCCGCATGGGTTCAAATTACAGAGAATTATAATTCATCGGAAGATAGACTCATCAATGAAGCCGTAAACAATAATGAATTAGCATTTGAATTTAATCAAAGTTCAGGTCTATTATTAATTACTGGTAATGCAACTAAATCGGATTATGATTTGGTTTTAAGGTCGATTGCATATCAAAATATTAATTCATTATCGAATGATATTTCGCCAAAAAGTATAAGCTTTAGTATTAGTGATGGAAAGGATAGAAGTCTTCAAATTTCAAGAGAGGTTCAGTTGTCAAATGTGCTCCCTGAACTGGATTTTGTAAATGCTTTCACCCCAAATAATGACGATGTAAATGACACCTGGGATTTTACAAACTTGGATGCATTTGAACAAGTCAATATTTCAGTGTTTAATACACAAGGAGTTAGAGTTTTTCACTGCACTACAACTGATTGCCAATGGGACGGAACGTATAATCAGAAAGAACTTCCAGCAGGAACTTACTTCTATCTAATTAAATTAAATAATGGCAGAAGAAAATATGAAGGAAATGTTACTATCCTCAGATAAATCAAATATTATCAAAGCCATTATAATACCTTTGATGGTGTGTTTTGGAACAACACAATCTGTTCAGTCACAAGACGTACTGTCCCGCACGCAGATATTTCAGGCAATCGAATGGCAAAGCCCAGCGATGGCAGGGATTCAAAACACCTTATCTGCTGACATCATGTATCGCCAGGCACTAAATGGTTACGGAAATCAGTCTGGCTATATTCAAGCAGGATTATTTTACCCGATTAAAAAAGGTTCAGTACAAAATCTTAACAACTCTTCATTTGCTCTCAGTAATCCTGAAAAGGCAGAAGAGTTTTACAATTCAAAGTTAGCTAGAAGAAAGCAAGGTGTAGGCCTGCAACTAAATTCAATTCAGCTTGGCCCCTTAGATAGGACAGAAATCAAAGGGTTTTATGCCTATCATCTTCCGGTCAGTAAAAAATTTAATTTAAGTTTCGGAAGTGCGTTAAAGTTTCAGCAGAACAGTATTGGTTTAAACAACTTAAATGTCCGTGACAAAGCCAATGATGAATTATATCAAAGACTGATTAATACAAATGCAGGAAGACAATCGAATATCCAAATGGATCTGTCATTAGCTTATTACAGCAATAAATTATACTTAAGCTTTGTAGCAAATTCATTGTTCACACACGGCTTTCAAGAAAATGAAATGTCTTCTTATATGAATGACGGTCTAAATTTCAGCTTAATTGCCGGATATAAATGGAATTTAAATTCCGAACTGAGCCTTTTACCTAATGTGGAAATTAATTATTTTGCTACAACTGGAGGACAGTATAAATCATCATTAAGATTAAAGTATAAAGATTTAATGTACATTGGAACGGGTATGCACCATCAATTAAAATGGGCAGGTTTATTCGGGGTCAATATCCCAGGAAATTTTTTCCTTCATTATTCTTATGACTACTATACAGGATTTATTCAAGAGTTCTCAAATGGTGTCCACGAAGTAAGCTTAAGCTTTCTATTTAATAACAAAAATTCATCTACTCCATATACATGGTAAGACTTTTTCTAATTTGCTTTTTAATTTTTCATCTATTCAGTCTGCACGTTTTCGCTCAAAAACAGCTTAAATCAATTGAGAAACTATCTGAGCACATTAACACGGAAGCTGAGGAAATTCTTCCATTACTTAGTCCCAGTGGCGACAGCCTTTTCTTTGCGAGGGTATTTCATGAATCAAACAAAGGTGGTAAATATAGTGGGTCAGATATTTGGTTAAGCACATTTGGTAACACAGCACAAAATTGGGCTATCGCAAACAACGATTTGAAGGATTGGAATGATAAGCGTAATAATTTCATCATAGGAATAAATCCACATGAAAAAATTATTTATCAAAATAACCCAAAAGATCCAGATAAAGGTATTCGCTTTGTAAAAAAAATCAGCAATTACTGGACAAAACCAGAAGACTTAGCAATTCCTGGAATTCCAAATAGTGGTTACCAAGGAATTTATGTTAGTCCGGATTATAGTGTTATTCTTTTTTCAATGAAAACTATTAGAAGTTTTGGAAAAGAGGATTTGTATGTAAGTACAAAAGACAATCAAGGGGGCTGGACTGAACCAGTAAATTTAGGAACGACAATTAACACCTCGAATTCTGAGATTTCACCCTTTCTATCTTCAGACAAGAAAACTTTATTCTTTGCCAGTGCTGGTCATGGCGGTTTTGGCGATATGGATATTTTTATGGCTCAAAGGCTGTATAATAGCTGGACTGTATGGAGCAAACCCCAAAACCTAGGCAATCAAATAAATTCGACCGCCTTTGATGGTTATTATAGTGAATATGGAGATAGTATTGCTTTTTTTAGTAGTAATAGAGGTGGCGAGTTGAGTGACATATTTGAGGCAAGATATGTGAGAATTGAAGAAAAAAATGCATTGAATCAGACTGTTAAAATTAGCACTGCACAGCAGAAAGCGAACAGAGTTTATATAAATGAGGATAATTTAAGCTCAGATTATGGAATCCCCTCAGATTTCAGGATCGAAGTATCCCTTAATAAAGCACTATCAGAAAATAGTCTTATAAAGGAACAGTTATGGTTTTTAGCTGGTAAACTCAACAGATACTCAAATTTAAAAGTAGCATTTGCAGTGGTCCCCACGACCAATATCCCCTCCGACATATTAGTCATTCAGTCCAATAAAATAATGGCAGAACTGTTCTCCGAATTTACACAACTAAAGGTAAGTCGCTCTAAAATTGAATATGATGGAATTGAATTAAGAGGCAATTTGGAAAATGGTCTTGAACAAATGGTACAGATCGTCCCACTGTTTTTTAAGGAATAATAAAGTTGTATTTTTCAGAACCCGGCAAGTTATAATAAAAGGCAAAAACTAGCAGTTTATCTCAATTTTGATTTTTTTGGATAAATCGATTTAGTTCTTTTGTAAATACAACTGCTCCAAACTTATTCACATGATCAGAGTTTCTAAATAAAGAATCTGGATATGAGAAATCATCAGTCTTGTCAAAAATAAAGGCCTTATTTCTATACTTAAGTTTTTGCTTTTCAAATTCTATCAATATCCTTTCAGGTATTCCATCATAATATTCCTTTCGGACAGGGGAGCTTACTAGAAATACTTCTATATCATTCTTTTGACATAATTCAATAATTGAATCCAAGTATTTGATAGAGACAGTGGAAATATCAAGTTGTTCACTTTCGAAATAATAATGACGATTAATACTTGTTTTCCAACCAGAAATACTCTTTAAGTCTGAATTTGAATATCCACCAATGTAATAGCTATGGTCTAATTTTGGATAAAATGAATTGTTTTTTAGATAAATCTCCCAGTATTTTTTATAATCAATTTCTATAAGATGGTCTATCTCTTTAAATCTTTGTATCGGATAACTTCTTTTAAACATCTCTAATGACCAGAAACTATCAGAAAATTTGAAATCATTAAATTGAGATAAATTGTGTGGGGCTAAACCAACTACGACTATACTCGGCTTAGTCGTTTTCAGTACCTTCTCCAATTTCCAATAAGTTAATACATATGGTTCAGCTGTTTGCGATATACTTACGGCATTTTGCAGGAAATCTGGATTGATACTTCTCGTGGGATGGGAATCACCAATTACTAATATATTTGCAGTATCTAATTGAAGTTTCTGATTACTATACAGATAATGATTTACTGAAATATTCATGATAAAGTAAGCTACTAATGGAAGCAGAAAAAGTATTGTCCTGTATAAGAATTGTGTACTCCTCATAGATCAAAATTGAAAATAAATAAACTCTTGCTCCTTTCCCCCAAACCATAAAATTGCAATAATAAGCGAATAGTATAAAATATATCTTATTGGCCGTTTCCAAGTCAATCCTAATTTAGCGATAGCAAATTGCCATTCCCTACCATGCCATTCAAAAAGTAGAAAGACACCTACCAACAGTAACACCATTGAGGCTCTATTAATGTTCTCAAAGTCTGGAAACGTGAAAAATGAAAATGATAAAATTTCAGATATATAACTTATCGCATGCTCAACATTATTAGCTCTGAAAAATATCCATGCAAAAACAACCAAGCTAAAAGTTATTAACATAAGGAAAAATTCCTTAAGTGTAGGCAAAACTTTACCTTTTGCTACTATTTCAATATTATTTCTATTGTTCTCTGTCAGTAAAACTGGTAGAAAATAAATAGCATTCAAAGTTCCCCAAATTATAAATGTCCAATTTGCTCCATGCCAAAACCCACTCACAATAAAAATGATGAAAGTATTTCTAATTTTCATCATCAACCCACCTCGACTTCCTCCTAGTGGGATATATAAATAATCTCTAAACCAGGTCGATAATGAAATATGCCACCTTCTCCAAAATTCAGCAATATCCCTTGAAAAGTAAGGGAAATTGAAGTTCCGCATTAAATCAAATCCAAAAAGACGAGAGGTACCAATTGCGATATCAGAATACCCTGAAAAATCACCGTAAATTTGAAATGTAAAAAATAAAGCACCTAAAACTAAGGTACTACCTGAATATGCTTCCGAATTATTAAAAATCATATTTGCAAACTCTGCACAGTTGTCTGCGATAACTATTTTCTTAAACAAACCCCACAGAATCTGACGAAGACCGTCAACAGATTGTAGATAATCAAAAGTTCTTTTTTTATAAAATTGTGGTAGCAAATGGGTAGCCCTTTCAATGGGCCCTGCTACTAACTGCGGGAAAAAACTAACAAAGGCTGAAAAAGCTATAAAGTCTTTTGTCGGCTCTAATTTACGTCTGTAAACATCTATTGTGTAACTTAAGGTTTGGAAAGTATAAAAACTAATTCCAACGGGTAAAATAATATTTAACGAATTAGCTTGTATTTCCATTCCTAAAAATGAAAACGCCTCAACAAAATTATCAAGGAAAAAGTTATAGTATTTAAAAAAGCCTAAAAATCCAAGATTTGCTAAAATGCTTATCCATAAAAGGGCTTTCCTTTTGCCTTCTCCTTCTTCAGATCTTAATCTATTCCCAACTGTGTAATCAATGATTGTACTAATTACAATCAATAACAAAAATCTCCAATCCCACCATCCGTAGAAAACATAACTAGCAAAAACAATTAACAGATTCTGATATTTTACATCCCTATTATTTAAATACCAATAAAGGATAAAAACTATCGGTAAAAAAATTGCAAAGTCTAATGAGTTAAATAGCATTTCACAAAAATAAACTTAATAAATAAATATAAACAGTTTCGAACTATAGTGATTGGAAGTTATAAGTATAATTTTAAGATGCTTTTAAACCTTACAAAGTATCTAGCTAAAGATACGGTTTTTTAAATATTTTTGAAATTGTAGTTTTAATTAAACCGCCTATAGAAAGCCTTATCAGCTAGTTCTAACATTTCCTTATCGCCATTTGTGTCACCATAAGCATAAACCATATTATACTTACTCAAATCATATTTTTGTTTTATCTGGGTAACTTTTTGCAACCCTTTACAGTTTTCACCATCAATTTGTCCTGACAGCTTGTTATCGTAAACCTCCAACTTCGTTCCTATTAAATCTATATTTATGTCCTCGCACCAATATTTAAGCCAGTTCATAGGGGATGCAGAGACTACAACTATTTGATGACCTCTCTCTCTATGCCACTTGATTTTCCGTAAGGCCTCTGATCTTAAATAATTCACTAAGATTTCCTTAGTAAATAATTCACATTTCTGTTCAAATACAACAAGATCACAATTTTTGAGAAATTTCTTAAAAACTGACTCTTTCATATTTTTACTGTTGATCACCCCTACTTTAAATAAACCTAAGGCAGGAATTAAGGATATTAGCTTTAAATAAAAAATCAGATTTCCCGAAAAGTATTTAAGAAAAAGCCACAGGCTGTCTCGTGTTGTTATAGTTCCATCAAAATCAAAAAAAGCTATCGCAGAGTCTGTTTCAGTATTAGGCATACAATAAGATATAAAACGACAATACCCACGCCAAAAGGACTACAAAAATAAATGCATCTTTGTACAAAATTTTAACGGGTGATCCACTTTTCTTTTCAACCATAGTAATTTGAAGATATCGCATCAAACCTGCGATTACAAAAATGCATGTTAAGAATAAGTACTTAGAATCATATCTTTCTTGCACTTCATCAGAAACAGTGTACATTATATAGGAAACGATCATAACTGCGGAAAGAAGGGTCAAACAAGCATTAGTGAAATCCAAATTATAACCAGAGGAAGCTTTTCTAATATTTTTAGTTCCATTTTCAACTAAAATCAAATCATCCCTCCGTTTAGCCAAAACCAGAAACAATGACAAAAGTAAAACCATTATTAACAGCCAATGGGAAACTGGGACTTCGGATATTTCGCCTCCTGCAATTACTCTTAATAAAAATCCGAATGCAACGATGAAAAGATCTAATATCGCTATGTTCTTTAATCCGAAAGAATATGCTAGATTCAGTGCTATGTAGAAAACAATGCAAATGAAAAAGAAAAAATCCAAATAATAAGCTGTTCCTACAGAGATAACAAATAAAACAACTGCAATTAAGATAGCTGATTTAACGCTTATTTTCCCAGCGGCAATAGGCCTGTTCCTTTTATCAGGATGTTGACGGTCTTCCTCTACATCAAAAATATCATTAAGAGCATAAATAGCACTAGCTGAGAAAGAAAAAATAATAAAGCCAGCGACACACTCATAAAATTTATCATTTGAAAACAGCTCTCCCGCAAAAAACACTGGTAAAAATACAAATGTGTTTTTAACCCAATGCTTGAGGCGAAGTAGTCTTATGAAGGCTATCATTACCAAATATTTTCTAATTCCTCTTTATTATATAAATGATTTCTAACCTCAAAATTTGAGCTTTTGGGTTTTTTTAGTCTCAATGGATCCTTTGTAAACAACCTGGAAACCAGTGCTATTGGTGTCAAGAATAAGTAAAAAATAATACTTAATAATATCCTCGTATTTACCCAACCTAGTAAAAAAGCTAATTTCATCCATAGCCAGTTTATAGCCTGTGCTACTTTAGGCGATAATCCACCTAGTACCGCTATAGAAACCGAAATATACAGCAATACCATTACATCAAAAAAGAGGTAGAACAGCAAAAATCCGGCTGTAATTATTAAGACATTTCTATACTTACCAACATCTTCCATAAGCTAAAACAATGTATAAATAAATGGAGCAATTGCGGAACTACCACCTAAAACCAACACTACACCAATCAAAATTAGGAGCATAATTACAGGTGCCAACCACCATTTTTTTCTGGCTCTGACAAATTGCCATAAATCTTTTAAAAATTCCATTCCTTTAAAATTATTAATATCAAATAAATACTAAAAAAGTGTACTTAATCTAAAACATATTCTGTTTTCCAATTATCGGTACTGCTCCACTCAGGCTGTTGCCTTTTGTCAAACACAAACCTACCCATCACCAAATAATCCATTTCAGTTCTCATAAAGCACCGATACGCGTCTTCTGGATTACAAACTATAGGTTCCCCTCTTACATTAAAACTTGTATTCACCAGCATTCCATATCCTGTCTTAGATTTAAAAGTATTAATTATATTCCAATAATCAGGATTAGTTTTTTTAGAAACTGTTTGAATTCTAGCCGTGAAATCAACGTGCGTTATGGCCGGAATATCGGACCTTAAAAAATACAGTTTATCACGTAAAGGCAGTGAAAGGTAATTATCAGGTAAATTCTTTCTTCTCGACTTCTTTATAGGTTGTACTTCTAGCATATAGGGCGATATGACATTTTTTTCAAAAAACTCCAGTGCATCTTCTTCTAAAACTGAAGGCGCAAATGGCCTGAAAGATTCCCTATATTTAATTTTCAGATTAAGCTTCTTTTGCATTTCCTCATTCCTAGGATCTCCTAAAATACTCCTTGCCCCTAATGCCCTAGGTCCGAACTCCATTCTCCCTTGAAACCATCCAACAACAGATCCTTTAGCAAGCAAATCTGCCACTAAGGAATAGAAATAATCATCATCTTTGATCAAGGAATAATTTGCACTATACTTTTTTGCCACAAATTGAATATCCCGGTCCAAAAATGATGGACCCAAATATGAACCATTAAGTTGGTCAACATCATCAGTAATAATCCGATTATTTTTATAATAAATATAATAAGCAATTAAAGCCGCCCCCAATGCCCCGCCTGCATCACCTGCTGCAGGTTGAATAAAAATATCCTTGAAAATATCTTCGTTGTGCAATTTTCCGTTGGCCACACAATTAAGTGCAACTCCTCCTGCTAAACATAAGTATTCACAATTGGTGATATCCTTTGCATGACGAGCCATTTTAATGACAATTTCTTCTGTAACATTTTGAATTGCCAAACCTAAATCACAGTGCCGTTGCTCTAATTCTCCTTCCGATTTTCTCTTTGGCATATCAAAAAGATTTTCCCATTCTTTTGACTTCACCATTGTTAAACCAGTGGAATAATTGAAATACTTTTGGTTTAACCATATTGAACCATCATCATAAATTTGAATCAATTTAGATTTGATAATATCTTCATACTCTTTAATTTTCTCATGATCTTTTCTCCCATATGGTGCCAATCCCATCAATTTGTACTCCCCTGAATTAACCTTAAACCCTAGAAAAAAAGTAAAAGCAGAATATAATAATCCAAGAGAATGAGGAAATTTTAGTTCTTTGAGAACACTGATTTCATTATCAACTCCGTGGCAAATAGAGGCTGTGGCCCACTCTCCTACACCGTCAATAGTTAAAATAGCTGCCTCCTTAAAATTAGATGGATAAAAAACACTTGCTGCATGAGACAAATGATGTTCAGGAAAAAGTAGTTTGATATTTTTCCTATCGAATTTGTCGATTTTTTGTAGCTCATCAAATATTAGTTTCTTTAAAAAGATTTTCTCTTTTAACCAGACCGGAATGGCCATCATAAAAGACTTGATTCCCTTTGGAGCAAAACTATAATATGTTTCCAACAGCCTTTCAAATTTTAAAAAAGGCTTATCATAAAAAACGATTGCATCTAATTGCTCAATCGTGGTAGCGCACTCTTTCAAGCAATACAATACAGCATTGGAAGGAAATGAAGGGTCATGCTTTTTTCGTGTAAAACGCTCTTCCTGAGCTGCTGCAATTATTCTTCCATCCTCAATAATGGCAGCCGCTGAGTCATGATAAAAAGCTGAAATTCCAAGTATTTTCACTTAAGCGTATTATGAGTTGATAAGTTTATTAAGCTAATTCACCCTACTACAAAAAAGGTGAATTAAAATGGTTGTTGATTTAGAAATAAACTTAGCAAAACATTCTGATTAGAAAAAATTATATTAGAACATCTCAAAATCTTTACAACACATATAAGGATTTGTTATCAAAAAATATTTAATTGCACTGAGGTAATATATCTAATAGCTGACTCTCAAACAGTTTTTTTCAGGCTAAGGGAAATGCTATAATCTTTTTATGACTCAGAGAGCTATTTTCATTAATTTACTTCATTAAAGGCATTCATAAATTCCTTGACCACTAAATCCCTTTTCAAAACTGGAATGATCTTGGAATTCATTCAATGAGATTTAATCCATTGATGGGAGAGTAATGTGGGATAGAACAGAAAGTAACTTCTAAAACTTGGGGTGCTAAAACCCCGGTATAACTGACGGAAATTGGAATGTTTAAAAGAACCATTTACTACTTCTAACTTAAGGTTTATATTTAGTGACAAAATATTCAAGAAACTATTACGTAAAATAGAAGAATGATTAACTATATTAAAATCACAGCAATTTTCTACGGAACTATTGCGATATTTACAATTACTTTATTGAGGATCAAAAATTAGCTCTAAATGGATATCTTATACCTCTTGTACGCTTTGTGGAGAAAAAAATGGATAATCATTATAATTCCTATAATTTCTGTAGCAGTCGCTGTCCTTTTGACAATGAATTTAAAAACTACCTATAAATCCAATTCGCAGATTGCTACTGGTTTTACTACAAATGAAGGGGTGAGTGTAACAGATGAACGATTCAATCTAAGAGAAGTAGATTTAAAATTCAATAATTTATTAGCGGTGATGAAATCTGGAACTATTTTAAATATGGTATCCTACAAAATGACCGTCAATAGAATTAATAAGCAATTAGAATCTGGGAAAACCGATGAAAAATTCACGGAAGATGAATTACTGCTGGCTGAATCGATTTTTCAATCCTACCTTAGGAAACAAGAATCATTTTCTATAGAAGACGAGAATTCTAAACTATTACGAGACATTTTAAACGACTATGGTTTTACATTTAATTTCTTTCGAAACGGATTTGATATTAAAAGGCAGCCCAATACAGATTTTATCCAAGTGTCATTTGTCTCAGGAAATCCAGATAGATCTGCTGAAGCTGTAAATACTTACTGTGATGAATTTCTAAGATACTATGCCACAACCAAAAGAGAATCGAGCAGTGAATCTGTTACTTTCTTCGAAGAATTAAAGAAGAGAAAAAAGGATGAATTGGATGCTAAAAACCAAGCACTAAAAGTCTTTAAATCGAATAACAATTTACTAACAGGTAGAACTGATGGAGATAGTCGCTCTTCTCAACTTTATGAACTGGAATCACAAAGGGATCAGATTAACAATAATATTTACGGTCTAACATTAAAACTTGAAGATTATCGAACAACGCTTTCTGAAAAAACTAGTGGGAATAGCAATATTTCCACTTCAAATTCTAACGAACGCATTCTAAATATTAAGAAAAAAATTGACAACCTTAATGAAAAATTCATTAGTTCCGGCTCAAATAATGCTCAGCTATTAGATTCCTTGAATTTGTTGAGACAACAATATAAAGTTGAGTTAGGCTTAATGGAAAGAGGAAGTTCGCCACAAAGCACACAAGGCTTAAGCGCAGGGGAGATAAGAGATTTGATAAAAAGTACGGAGATTGAATTACAAGTCCAAGAATCAAGGCTTTCTGATATTAATTATAAAATCAATAGTATAAGAGGATCCTTATCAAGTTATGCCAATAATGAGGCAATCTTAAGTACATTAGAAAGAGATGTCGAAGTAGCATCAAACGAATATTTAGCAGCAGTAGAAAAATTCAATGAGGCTCAAAACAAATTAATGGCCTCTGCAGGTTCAATTAGGCAAGTATATAAAGCTGTTCCTCCAGCAAGCCCTGAGCCGTCAAAAAGATTTATTATTATTATTTTAGCAGGTTTTGCAACTTTTGGACTTTGCGTATTTGTGATTATTCTGCTTGAGATTATAGATACAAGTATAAAAACTCCTGCTCAATTTGAAAGATTGACAGGACTGCGGCTGTCCGGAAGCTTAGTAAAAATCGATACAAAAAAATTAAACTACGTTAATTTATTTACTAAGAAACAAGAGCAAGAAGAACTAGAGCAGTTCAAACATTTCCTTAGAAAAATTAGATATGAAATTGAAAATGATAATGCTAAAACCTTCTTAATAACCAGTACTAAAGTTGGAGTAGGGAAAACTTTTGTTATTTTTTCTCTTGCTTTTGTATTAAGTATGATTAAAAAAAGGGTCTTGATAATTGATACAAATTTTAAAAACAATGCCTTATCAAAATGGCTAATCCCTGCCAAGAAAAAACCCAAATTTCTGGATCAAGGGAAGACAGATCGAACCGAATTAAAATTATACAATGAGGGACAAGAGGAAGAAAGCCAAACCCACAGTGAAGTTGAACTAGTACAACCTACCAAACATAAGAATATTTATATCATCGGGAATGGTGGTGGTTTTGAGTCCCCAGAAGAAATCTTTTTTAACAAGGATTTCAAGAGTTTGATCAAAGGGTTATCAAATAAATTCGATTACATCTTGCTTGAAGGTTCGGCTTTAAATGATTATTCAGATTCTAAGGAATTGGTAAAGTACGTTGACAAAATTATCCCCGTTTTTTCAGCCCAGGAAACTATTAAACAATTAGATAAAGACTCAATCGCCTATTTACAGAAACAACCTCAAAAACTCTCAGGTGCGATTCTTAATTTCGTTGACCATAAAAATTTGAATATTTAATCAAGCCAATGACTTAAGTCCTTATCAATTAATGCTTGCAATAGTAAAATATCCTGTCTGTATATTTCATTTGAGATTTTTGATTTCAGTTCTTTGGCTAACTTTGGCTTTGACAGGTTTTTACTTCTTAAATCATTTACCTTTTTAAATATAAATCTATTATCCTTAAGCCGTTGAAGGTTCTTTTCAGAAATTATCTTCTTCAGGCCCGTGACCAAAGGGCTTTTTGATCCTATCAATTTATCAACAGTTGGATTTTTGATAAAGCCAGACTGATTGTACGTTATGGAGAAATCTATTTCAAAGTCCTCATTTACTCCGAGAAAATGAAATATTTCTTGATGCAATTTTACAGGATCCTCACGTAATTCCTCATACAAGAATACTTTTATTTGAGAATGGTCAAAAAGCTTGTAGTATTCATCCAGATATTTTCCATAAAAACCCTCCTTTATCAAATCATTCCTTTTCCACCAAATTGTATTTTTATCTAGGCAATCTGCAAATTCCTTGGAGGGCAACTTGTCTTCCCTTGCTAAATGCAAATATCTAGAATATAATCTTTCTGCTGGCTGACGTAAAATAGCGATCAACTTTACGTGAGGCACATAATGTTTAATCCTTTTTGCTGCATGCTCATGGTACATATATGTATTTGAAGTCTCCCCTTTTACCTGGCCAACAGAAGCACCTTGAAATAATTTTAGATAATCATCAATATTAGTCACCGAACTATTATAGTGATTCAATTGAGGACTACCTTCAAAATCTTTAGGGGTATTTAATTCATATCCAAAAAAATTAGGCTCCTTCACTGGACTAATAAATATTTCAGGATGTTGTTTTAAATAATTATCTACGCTGGTTGTTCCTGATTTACCAGCCCCTATTATTAAGAAATCTGGAAGATTTTTAAATGAATTCATTAATATCAAAAATTGTAGAATAAAACTCCAAAGACATAAAGTATAATCTTAATTCATTAAAATTACAGTTTAAATTTGTACATCTCAAAGATATCTTTGCAATAAATATTACTTTTGTAAAATGGACTTTTCTCAAATCATATACATCGCCTTAGCTAGATGGGATGGGCAGTATGCTTCTACGGCATTTTCAATTGCTGAGGAATTGTCAAATCAACAAAAGAAAATTTACTATATCGAAAATCCATTGACCTTAAAAGACATTTTACTTAAAATACATAAAAAGGAAACGTCCAAAAGGCTTGGAGCCCTATTTTTGGGAATAAATAGTACTTACAAAATAAAAAATAATTTAATTGCAGTTACTCCTTATGCCGTTCTACCAATAAATTGGATGCCCAAAGGGAAACTGTATGGCATTTTTACAAAATTTAACAATAGCTTATTTAGAAAATCTGTTGAAAGAGTTATTCGAAAGGAAAAATTAGATGATTATATTATTTATAATTCATTTAACCCCTTTTATACTTTTAGCTCCAAATCTAGACCTGCAAAGCTTTCTATTTACCAATCTGTGGATGACATCAGTCAGTCTGAATACATTAAAAAACATGGCGTTAATCTTGAAAAAAAATATGCTCAATCTTCAGATGTGGTGCTGGTAACCTCTTCTCATCTGAAGAAAAAATTAAGTAAATACAATCAAAACACGCATTTGGTTGCTAATGCTGCAAACGTGAAGCTGTTCAATAAGGCCTTTGATCAAGAAGAAAATGAATTGAATTTAGGTACTTCCTTAGATAAATATAAGGTGGTGATCGGCTATGTGGGCAACATTTGTCATCGTATAAATTATAAGTTATTACTAAAAATTGTTAATGAATATCCGGAATATCTATTGTTAATGGTCGGTCCCATCAATGACAACAATCCTGAAATACTGAATCTGAAAAAACATGCTAATGTATTTTTCACAGGCCCAAAAAAACCTGCAGAATTAGTTCCCTACCTCAGAAAAATGAATTGTTCAATTATTCCCTTTCTTAAAAATGAATTAACAAAAAGTATTTATCCGTTAAAAATTAATGAATATTTGGCGGCTGGTCTACCCGTCATAACAACTAATTTCTCTGAAGATATTAAAAGCTTTAAAGATGTTATATATTTAAGTAACAATGAGCATGATTTTACAATTCAAATTCAAAAAGCCATAGAAGAAAACAACCTAGCCACAGCTCATAAAAGAATGGAGTTTGTGGCATCAAATAATTGGACCAATAGAACTTTACAGATTTTGGATATCATTAAAAATCAATCTGACAATGAATAAAAATGGAAAAGGATTCACAAAGAGAGATTTCATCATATTTATATGCGTAGCTTATGTCGTATTTATTTACTTAGTGATTTTTCTTAAAATATCATTTATTGAATGAATTTAGTGAAGAAAAATATATCGAAAATTCAAGTATTTCAAATTCTTATCCTTGTTTTTTCGGCTGTACTGATTCCATATTTGATGGTCATAACATCTTATTTGATGGCCGCTTTGGTCTTGGGTATCATCGCTTCAATTCTTGTGCTAATCAGTATTTTTTGGCATTATAAAGCAGGTATTTACATTCTACTAGTATATAGTTCATTTATATTCTTGATCGATAGGATACTAATGGCTAACATACCGTTTGGAATTGCTGTTGAAGTTCTGATTGTTATAACTTTTATAGCATTATTAATTCAGCAGAAAGGAAAAGAAAGTTTTCAATGGAAGTTAAATGAACCCATTGTCATAATTCAGCTAATATTCTACTCCTACTTCATTTTACAAATAGCAAACCCTAATGCTGTGAGTATCTCTGCATGGCTAGCTTCCGCTCGTTTTTTAACAACTTTCATACTATTCTATATTTTTTTGCATTTTTTGAGTAATCTTCGCGATCTAAAAATATTCACCAAGGCATGGTTGATAATAGCTATGATGGTTGCTGCCTATGGTGTTTTTCAAGAGTATGTTGGTCTTAGAGATTTCGAATGGAGATGGATAAGGGCCGTTCCCAATCGTTATGATTTGTATTTTATTTGGGGTCATATGAGAAAATTCTCCTTTCTTTCCGATCCATCAGCCTACGGTCTATTTTTGGGGTTTACTGGTCTTTCAGCTCTTATGATGTCATTTGGACCCTATTCAAAGTCAAAAAAAGTTGTTTTAATTTGCATGACCCTATTCATGTTTTTTGCCATGTCTTTTGCGGGAACAAGGACTGCATACGCGATGGTTGCAGTCGGGGTATTTCTTTTCATTTTCATGAACCTGCGTGATCCTCGGATACTTGGCGTCAGTGTTTTTATTGTGATTGTAGTCACGATTCTCATCACAGGACCATTTTACAGTGCACCAATTAATCGAATGAGATCAACCTTAAACCTATCCGAGGATGCATCAATGAATGTTCGTGACATAAAAAGAATTCGTCTACAAAAATATATCAAAAAAAATCCGATTGGCGGTGGAATAAATACTGCCGGAAACGCTGGTTTAAGATATTCTAGAGGACACCCTCTAGCAGGTCGATATGACCCTGATAGCGGATATTTAAGAACTGCACTTGAAATGGGTTGGATTGGTGCTTTTTTGGTGATTTGCCTAAATGGTGCTATTGTAATAAAGGGAATATCAAATCACTTTCGCCTGAAAAATCCAACTTTAAGAACTTACAATTTAATGTATGTAATTCCTTTTCTAGGTTTAACAGTTGCACATTACACCCAAGACGCATTATTTCAAAAGCCCGTAAATTTACTGGTAATTGCAACTTATGCCCTAATGGTTAAATTGCCTGATTTAGATGAAGAGAAACAAAAACCCCCAATAAAATAGAATGTTTGTTCCTTTTATAATAACTTTAATCTTAAACTGATGATTAGAATGCTAAGAATTATAATTTCACTTTTTATTATAGCCTTTACAAGTCTCAATGCTATTTCCCAATCAATCGACTATAATAAAGTAATATTGCCTGAAGGAATTTCAGATATAAGCTTTGAAGAAAAGCTAGTGCAATTAGCATGGCAAAACCATCCTGCTAATGAAGAAGTCAAAAAATCCGTTGACCTGGCAAAGTATGATTTGCAAATTTCTAAAAGATATTGGTTAGAAGGCTTTAGAATGACCGGAAACCTCAATGAATTCAATATAGATCCAGCTAGAGATATCACAAATAGATCTCAATTTTTTCCTAGATATAACTTTAGCTTAGCATTACCATTGGGTCAACTTTTCACAAATCCAGTTGAGAATAAACAAAGTCAGTTAAGAGTAGAAATGGCAGAAAGTAAAGTAAACGCCTTAAAACTTGAACTGAGAAGAGAGGTGCTTTCCGCGTATAATGACTATTTGATGTTCCAAGAAATCTTTAAAATTCATTCTATAGCACTTGAGGATGCAGAAATGAATCACAGTATAGTAGAGGAAAGTTTTAAGCAGGGAGAAGAATCTTTTGATAAGTATAATACTAGTAATACAAATTTAAGTCAAAAGAAAATCAGTAAAATTCAAGCCTCCACTGACTTACAAAATTCAAAGTTGCAATTAGAGTCTCTTATTGGTATTCCGCTGGAAGATGTCCAATGATTTTTTATTTACATCAATAAATTAAAGGACACTTACTGTGTTTTTCTTCTAGTATAAACTTCAATATAAGACTCTTCAGGAATTCTAGGAGCTAGAAACTTAAACTTAAGTTCATAATTTTTTAAGATACAATCTCTTACCTCATAAGAATAGAAATTATTAAGATCAGGAATATCTTGAAACAAAATCAAATCATAATTTTTATTCTCAACTTTTGAGCAAAAATGTTGTACTTCTCTATCGAAAAATGCTACGCCTTGATGATACCATAACGGATGATCAATTCCTTTTTCGGTGTCATAAGGAATTTCATAAGCTAATTGAGTCAATTCGGACATATTCAATACTTGCAAGTCATTTTTTGAACGTTGAACAATCGGCATTTCTAATATTTTATTTATACCCTCAATAGTTTCTTCAGGTATTTTGACTCCCTTAAAAGTTTCAAACTTAGGTACTACCCAATTGGAACGTTTCATTTTAGAAGTATCATTATCCAACACATAGGTGTTCTTTGAAACAACATCCACTTCTGTAATTTGAAAATATGATTTTACTTTTGGTCTTATATTTCTGACCCAAAAAACATTAGTCCACCAAAGTCCAACCAAACAAATGACAATAAAAAATGACCATCCCTTGTGAAAGACTATTCGACTATCAAATTGAAGTAATACTACTCCAAAAATGAAGCTGTGGAAATAAATATTTCCATCGAGCGGTGTATAACTAGTCACTTGAATAACAGAAGCCTGAAATAATATAAATAGCCCAATAAAAAATGGAACAAATATTTCAGTCTTAAAAAAAGTTTTCCAATTGTTATTAAGGCGGTAATAAAGTATAACAATTATTAAAACCAAATAAAATTTAATCCATTTCGAAGCCCCTAAAAATTCATCCAGTAAATCAAAAAATGTCAATCTTGAGAAATGCGGAGTCTGTCCATAATTAAACCAATAAGTAAAATCATACATCAGAAACGGTGCAATTAATAAAATCATCCAAAAAAGATACGCCCCAATAAAGGTTAAAACACTTACAGGTTTCTTTCTTTTAATGGAATCAAATAGAATTATAGCTCCTGAGAACAATAATGCAAAGCCCCCAGTATCCTGCTTTGTCATAAATGCTAAAGCTGCAAAACCAGCTGAAAGAAAACAGTACAACACAATTCTTTTATTTTCATTTTCGCCTAACAGTTTTAGTGCAAAAAGTAAAGAAGCCATCTCCAAAACAAATACGAAATGGTTATACCAAGGCCAGAAATTAAATAGCGAATAGGATAAAACAAAAATAGATAAGGCAACAACCCTAGCTCCAACCTCCAACTTTAATTGTCTGAAAATTCTTGAAAACAGGTAATTTGAAATAATATTAATAAAGGCTTGAACCTTTAACAAAGTAATTACAGAAGGACCTAATATTTTGAAAAAAATTGCTGGCAAAATCCAAAATACGTAACCAACAGGGGTACCAAAATCGCGATATGGAACCTCTCCTAAAGACAACCTAAAAGCACCTTCCCATGCTAAAAATAGGTTTATTCTATACGGAAATGTAAATAGCAATGGAATTGCAGGAGTTGCCAAAATTATGACCCACTCTATAATGCCAAGGGAATCAGTAGTTTTTAATTGCTTCAATCGGTTCATTTGTATATTTAGGCTGATAAAAGAAATAAAATATTATCGAAAAAATTGTAGGAATTAAATACAGGAGAAAAGCAATAACCCATAACCCATATGGCACTCCGTACTGACTGTCTCCTAATGTATTTCGGATTGTATCTGATATAAAAGTGGATGAAGCGCTAACTCCCAGAATTAATGTAATGGAACCGATTAACACATACTTATTTTTTAAAAATTTCAACCAGAGTTTTTGATACTTTCTTATAATTCTTAAACAAGGGATTATAACCCAAGGAAATGCTAAATAAAGCAAACGAATTTCATTGAAAATACCGAAAAGAAAAGTAGTTGAAATAACCACACCAAGAGCTAAAAAAACCGCTTTACCTGAAAACAATCCGAGATCCTCATTCTGATCATGTGCACCTTTAAAAGAAAAAATCAAATGCGTCCATAAATAGGAAAATGAAAGAAAGCCAAATAGAACTAACTGAACTGGATTTGATAAATTCCATTTAAGACCAAGCCAGAAATCATATGGTTCAGTGCCAATCAGCCATCTGTACACTAACCATACCACCAAAGGTAATCCACTAAGAAAAAGCTTTCGCGGTAATGGTATCTTAGCAAAAAGTAATAGCAAAAATGGCAGGAGTAACAGGGTCTCCCGTACAAAAACACCTACACAAGCAATTACTAAATATAAAATGTATTTTTTATCATAGAGAAAATATATGGCCGATAATAAAAAAAGAAAACCCAATTGGTCTTCTCTTGTGTGGACTGGTAATGTAAAGGCAAACACAATGGGTGCCATGCTTAGATGCAATAATACTCCTAAAAATGCCAAAGATCGGAATTGGACAAGCTTTAATAATAGGAGGTAAAACATGCATGAGGTGGATATGAAAAACAGCCAACTAAAAAACAAGTAACTCCAATAAAATTTCTGGTTTGAAGTAGCTGAACCAGGAATTACCCTACTGACATTTTTAACTATGAGTGGAAACAGCATTCGGTATTTAAAAGGCGGTTTATTGCTTAACTCCCATTCTGACAAATTCATTGAAGTGGATTGTAATTCACTAGCTAAACGCTCTTTATTCTTAATATATCCTTCAAAAGCATATTGGTTTAAAAAAAACAAAACCGTGCTTAAGACTGCTATTATAATCAGTCGATAATCTAACATTAGTTGTTGAATAAGATTTAATATCTAAACCTATTGATGTTTTTTTAATAATTCAAAAAAATCTTTGTAAATTTATAAAGAACTGTTTGGCTATCAACCGATTAAAAATGTCGTTTTATCGAATAATTTACTGTTTTAATCCAAGGTTTTATTTACCCGAAAGAATATGTGATGTATATTTTACCATTATTCTTTTTCTTCTATTTTCTAGTATTTCCTACGCCCAACAAACTGAAAGTCAAAGCCCCCAAGGAACCAATTTTCTTATATACACTCCCCCCAGTTACGATGCTCTAAATAATCCTAGTCCACTTTTGGTTACGTTAATGGGTGGTGGCGAAATTGGTGATGATTTAGAGGTTTTTCTTCAAAATAATTCCAACAGAAGCCCGGCTTGGGCAATTGATAGAGGCGAATGGCCACAGCAGTATCCATTTGTAGTATTAACACCCCAACTTCCTCGAGATCTAGAAATAGAGAACCCAAACGATCAAAGATGGTCGACTGGTCTTATAAATGAAGTGATCAACCATGTCATTAATACATACAATATTGACGAGGACAGATTGTATTTGACAGGAGTAAGTTTGGGCGCAACTGGCTGTTGGGATTTTGCGGCTGAATTCCCACAAAAGGTAGCTGCCATGATTCCAATCTCGGGTCCATCTGATGACTCACTTGCTTGTATTCTAAAAGATATTCCTATTTGGGCTATGCATGGAGAAAATGATGGTTTAGTCGATCCGTTTATTAATTCTACTGGTGAGATGGTGGACAGCATAAACAATTGTAATGGACAATACAAAGCAGAATTTGAATTAATTCCTTCCAGAGGTCATGACATCTGGAATGATATTTATCCTGAATCTATGGGACTTTCAATTTATGAATGGCTTCTAAATTTTGAAAAAGGGCAAACCAATAACATTAAGCCCTACGTTGGCCTCGGCCCAGATCTAAAGCTTTTAATGCCCGAAGACTATATCAACATTTATGGATTTGCATTTGATATTGATGGCACGATTATGAACTACTCGTGGGAAATTATTAATCCCGTTTCAGCTGAAATAGTTGTTATTGACAATAATAATGTCAAAATATACCCATCAGCTGAGGGTATTCACCAACTGAGATTAACAGTAACTGATAATGAATCAGCTATCCAGTCAGATACGATGGAGATTGAATTCTTTGATGAAATACCTGTTGGTTTAAATTTCATGACAGGACTCATGCTACAAGATGGAAGTACTAATACTGATTTAATTCCATTGGAGAATGAAGATAACATTATAAACTTATTTACTCTAGGAACTGAGGATATCAACATCCTGGCAATAGATGATGGAGTTTGTAACAGCTTTCGATTTGCTATTAACGGTTATCAAAATATAAGAACCGAAAACCGACAATCAGTTGGGCTTTTGTTAAGTAGAAGAAGGAACCCTCCAGAATGGAATGTAAGCCCAGGAACTTACATTATAAGTGGTACTCCATTCTCCGGTAATAAAAATAATCTTGGCACCGCGGGAATTTCAGTGATTAATAAGTTGCAAGTCTTTGATCAGGAACCTCAAACTTACCAGTTAATTCCGGAAACTGATATTGGCTTAACTCAAAATTGGTTAAATTCTGGCGATGCAACCAATCCTGATTCTTTTCAAGAAAATTTCCAGAATTTCATCATTAATGACAGCGCCTATCTTAACCAAGCTATTTTAGAAAAAGGTGTAGTTTCCAGTATCAGACTCGGCACAGGAAGTTATTTAACACTAAATGATTCATTAGCCATTCCCTTGATTCTAGATTCTGCTTCAATCCTTCAAATCAATAATCCGAACAATGTCAGTTTTCAGGAAATCCACCCAAATTCACTGATTATTTATAATACTACAGGTTATTTGGACTTAAGTACAGTTGGAAATCTAGAAGTTAAAGCGTCCAATATTCTGAACTTGAAGAAAGATTCCGTAGCAGTAAATAAATTAACAATCGGTGATGGAGCACGCATCCAAAATAGCTCCCAAAATCTAACTCTTAACATTAATGATGATTTAATAATTGAAGGAAACAATGACTTCACTCCCTCATCCCCATTTTCAATAGTCTTTAATTCAAACAAGAATCATCAATTGATTTTTGATACCAATATTCTAAATTTTAATTCCATTGAATTATTGGGGCAAGACACGCTAGAGTTCAATCATTCAACCAAATATGAGCTTAATTTAAGCCGAATAAACCTATCGGAAAGTTCACTATTATCACTTGCAAATTGCGAACTCGCAATTACAGGAAATAATGTTTTGTCTGAAAACCTATCAAATGGAAAAATTAAATTTGGCAATCAAAGCAATTTGTTAATCAATGCTAATCCAACACAAGACCTATTCCTAAACTTAGAAGAGAATGGCAATATTCTTAAAAATCTCACTTTTAACATTACTAACGCCAGTAAAATAATAGTTTCTGATTCTTTAAAAATTTACGGAAGAATTGAGGCTGAAAATGGGACACTTGCAAGTGGTGGGTATTTGCAGTTTCTTGCAACTGATTCAATGACTGCTTATATAATAAATGATTTAGGAACAGTTGAAGGAGAAGTGCAAATCGAAAAGCTAATTTCCGAGGGAAAGGTTTTTAGATACCTAAGTTCTAGTGCCACTGATTTTTCGGTGGAGGAATTTCAGCAGTTTATACCTGTGACGGGAGCATTTACAGGTGCAAGTACTGGCCCAGAATTGGGAAATGATCCATCAATTTTTAGCTATGATTCCAAAAATGAAATTTGGATTCCATTTCCCAGCAGTACCAACCAAGAAACCTTTGAAACGGGAAGAGGTTATGCAATCTATTTTAGAAATGAAACGGATCCTACAAAAATCAAATGGATGGGTCCGCTAATACAATCAGATTTTAACTATACCATCACAGGAAATGATGATATTGGAAACCAGCAAGCTGGATGGAATTTAATAGCTAACCCCTATGCTACTCCCCTCCTTTGGGGAGACACAGGCTGGACCTCTTTGGGTTTAAGCAATACTGCAAGCATAGCAGATAATACAGTGGCTGGTGGTAGGTTTTTGGTTTGGGATGGTGAAATAGGAGACCCTGAATTCTCGGGGATTATTTCGCAAAATCAAGCCTTTTGGGTACGGTCTGTCACCGAAACAGCCAGCCTCAATGTTTCTGAAGCTGCCAAATTGGAAGAATCTAATGCAAGTACCTTTAGAAACGTCAAAAGCTCATATTCAGGGCTGGTCATTACTCTGTCAAATCAGGAACTTCTGGACCGCCTTTATTTAAAAATCAGTGATATAGGTTCCGTTGAATATCTGCCAGATATAGATGCCGTAAAAAGATCCAATGCTTATTTCAACTTATTTTATCCGCAAGAAATTAATATCCGATTAGCTATAAAAAACCTGCCTGATAACCAATGCTTTAGTAATAAATTAGGAATTGAAGGGATAGAGAGCGGGAACTACTCCTTAGAGTTTAAGAAGGTATCTAAAGAATTGACAAACGGAGATCTATTTTTCTATGATTATCTGCTAGACAGCTCGATACTGATTACTAACAACCTTCAATATGATTTTTCATTTGATACGAATGATTCCATTTCACTTTCTGAAAGATTTGACTTGAAATACGAGTTAAGCACGCCAATTCCAGAGATTTCGATTATTGGTGACAAATTAATAGCCAACTATGAAGAGAACATTCAGTGGTTTAGAGATAGCACTTTAATAGAAAATGAGACAGATGCTACCTTAATCCCTAATCAAAGTGGTAGTTACTTCTTCCAGGCTGAGTCAAATTCATGCCTGGTAAGCTCTGCCTCCATTTATTATGTATTAACTGCAAATAGGTCAATAGAGACAGATATTTCTATATTCCCAAATCCAGTTCGAGATAATAAGCTAATTGTGCAATTACCTGAAAAGAATAGAGGAATTTTTGAACTAAGTCTTATTAATCCCGAAGGGAAAGAAATTATGAGAAATGATGCCATCAACTTTAATGAAACAAATGCTGAGCTGTATTTCCCAGAGGATTTGAGTAACGGGACTTATATTTTGATGTTATCCAGAAAGCACAAATTTTATCAACTCAAAATTATTCTTGACCGATAAGCAAGGTACATTAAGCTTAAATCTGTAATTAATCAAATCTCCTCCTTATAAAGCCTATGCGTAATAAAATTGTATTAAATTTGACGAAAACAATAACTAACTTAGACTTAAAATAAACTTCATGCCCAAAAAGCAATCCTATTGGATTCAGTCAGGAAAGTTTACTTTACTGGAAAGGTTTTCCGTTTTAATTTTTGGAGTTTTTACCTTTATTCTTTTAGTAAGGATTTTGGGGAAAGAGCAATACGGAGCTTGGATGTTGTTTATTTCCTTAGCTACCTTGTTGGAAACAGCGAGAAACGGCTTCTTTAAGAACCCTTTAATTCGATTTAGCAATACAGAAAATGAAACAGAAAAAAGCTTAATTCAATCCACGTCTTTAGTACTCAATATATTATTTTCTATAGGGATTTCCATAATCTTAGCAATTATTGCAAATCCTTTGGCAGAAGCATGGCAAGCTCCAGAATTGGTTGAATTACTTTATATATTTATACCAACTAGCATCATTCTGGCACTTTTTTTCCATTTTGATTATATCCAGAGAGCCAATTTTCAATTCTTTGGTCCCTTTTTAGGCTACTTTTTTAAGAATGGTTTATTGTTTTCCGTAGTGCTCTTTCATTTCATTTTTGAATACCAGATTACTTTATTTCAATTGGGGGTTTGGTATGGAGCATCAGCTTTAACCGGTACGCTTGTCTCTTTTATAGCAAGTAAAAGTAAGATCAGTTTTCAAATGAACAAGAAATGGACTAAAGCGCTCTTTTCTTATGGAAAGTACACTTTGGGCACCAATCTTAGTGCAGTTTTGATGCGAAATATTGATATATGGATGATAGGTTGGTATTTGACCCCTGCTGCTGTAGCGGTCTATAATGTTGCCATCAGAATTGCCAACTTATTTGAAGTGCCTTCCATGGCACTTGCCAGTATTTTATTTCCAGAAGCTGTTCGCAGAGCAGAAGCAGATGGGGATTCTGCAATGAAATCCCTTTATGAAAAGTCTGTAGCTGTAATTTTATTATTCAGTGTTCCCTTTGCCATTTTTGTGATTATTTTCAGTAATGAAATTATAGCATTATTAGCTGGTTCAGAATATTCAGAAGCAGGCATTATTTTAAATATCACTATGCTGTATGGCTTGTTAATTCCTTTTAACAAACAAATGGGTGTAGTATTGGATGCCGTTGGAAAAGCAAAGAAAAACATGTTTTTTGTAATGCGAAATGCAATAATCAATACCATTTTGAACATCATGCTTATCCCGTATTTGGGTGTGATGGGAGCTGCACTTGCCACGTTAAGCTGCATGATAATAGTCCTTCTATTGAACCAAATATATTTGCATAAAAACTATAAAATATCTTTAAAAAATATAGCGCGCCATTTCGGAGACTACGGACAAAAAGCCTTTAAAAGAGTATTGAAATTACAGTAACACTTATTTTTCCCATTGCGAGAGGTCTTTTTTCAGCAAATCTTTTAGTTTACTTATATCTTCCTGAAAGAAGTTATATAAATCGGTTGCTGTTTCATTTTCCAACTGTAAACGATTCATATTTTTGCCGGAAAGCCAAGTGACCATACGCATTCTTTTTTCTTGTGTTGGTAGTATTAATCTAGCAAAAGGTCTTATCATTTTTCTGATCTTAGTTTCGCCTTGAAGGCTTTCATGCAAAACTCTGTTTTTCGGTTTGCCTGAAACATTAAACTTTAAATCATATTTGATTTCCTGTTCAGGATTAACATCTAAAAACTGAAACACCTCTTTCAAGCAATTTCCAGTATCGTTTTGTAAATCTTCATTCAAAATTACTTTTACATGTTCGAAATTATCCAAGAAGGCTTTCACTGGCTCATAATATTGACTCACCTTTTTATAATGATATATCAATTCATAATTATCTCTTATTCTTTCAGGTTCTTTTTGTAGAGCATCTTCAAAGCTTCCCTTTTCCCTTTCATCCCTGATTAAATGCTGGTAAGCAGAAAAGGCTCTTTTAACAGGGTTTCTGAGAATAATTATAATTTTAGGATTACCTAACTTTTCCTTTATAAGTGGGATTGTACATGAATGAAAATACAGAGTATCAGCACTTGCTTCTCCAATAGCTTTCTCCTTAGCTGAAGAAAACATTTCTAAATATTTATTCCAGTCTTTTACATACCATTTCTCTACTTCTTTATCTTTAGGTCCTCCCATCGGGAATTGCATGCATTGGCTCGAAAAGTAGCGAGGCTCTTTATGCTTAGTGATAAAAACATTTGGATGCTGTTGTAAATATTGAGCTAATGAAGAAGTTCCACATTTAGCCATTCCTACTATAAGAAAATTGGGTTTTACTGTCATTTTTTCTGAATTAGCTTCCTACTATTATCCTACTGTGTTTGCCGAATACCTTTCTTATCATAAAAATGATTACTATAGCAACTAATATAATAGCTAATAAATAGATTATGTAACTCAATGTATTCAGCCCTTTAATTGGAAGCAATTGTTTTCGCTCCAATATTTGGACAAAATTAATGATATATAGATGAAGGAAGAATATACCAAAACTATCATTTCCAGTTTTATTTAATAATGGGAAACGGAAATCATTTAACCTATTAAAACCTATAATCAATAAAAAACATAACAGAATTGCCTTCAATTTACTAAGGTTAAAAACAAATACCATTTCCTTTAAATCCCTTAAATCAAGGTATTTATTCACTGGGATAATACCATACACCTCTAAAATTGTCATGGCTAGATATATACCAATTAAGGAAAAAAGCCAAAAAATATGAGCTGAAAGAATTCTCAGCCGGTGCTTTGCTACCCACATCCCTAACAGATATATGGGCAGAAAATGTACAAATGAAATAAGTGGATTAGCATGATAACCAAAGCGAACAGTCCAAAGTCCTAAAATGCATATGATGGGTACCAAGTAATCGAATAGTTTATGTTTACTAAACAAACGAAATAAGAATGAGCAAAAGTAAAAAATTGAGATCATAGGGATAAACCACAAAATACCAGAGTGACGCCCTGTTGTAACCATCAAAAAAATTTTATAAAGAACAGAGGCTTCTTGAAAATCAACTGTCATCCACCAGTGACCACCATCATCAAAAAAGAGTTTATCAACTATGGCTGGAATAGAAATAATCAGATAAGGGGCTATGACATATTTCAATTTCTTGTGGAGATATTGAAAATAATCAAAAGTATCATGGCATAAATAGTAAAAAAGAAAGCCTGCTATAAAGACAAATAGCACCGTTCCATTATTAAAAACTCCCACTAATAAAGATTTAGCTATTGAAAAGCCTTCCCACGGAATTGAAATAATACTATGAATCCCTACAATAAATATAATTGCAAGTCCTCTAAAATTATGTATATAATCTAAAAATGGCTTTTTTTCTTGTTTCAATATTTATTCGAGTGATAGTTTAAGCTTCTGGCGAATTTAAACTTTTTTAAATTCACATCATAGTTTATTAATAAAATGACTGAGAATTATTCAAATTTCGTAACTTGGGATTTCATACCAATTAGAAGGCATTTTCAATGCAAAAAACATCTATAACAAATTGGAATAAGTTTCCGGAAATTGAAGCTGAAATAAAACATTATACACTTGGCAGTGAAAACAATCCTTCATTTTTAAAAAATGATTTTTCCCCTAGAGGGAATGGAAGAAGCTATGGAGATGCTTCCTTGGGCGAAGTAGTTTGTTCTAGTTTAAGACACAATAAAATACTTTTTTTCGATAAAGCCGAAGGACTATTCATTGCTCAAAGTGGTATACTTTTTTCTGAAATATTGGATGTTATCACTCCCAATGGATGGTTCCTCCCTGTAACTCCAGGTACAAAATATATTACATTAGGTGGCGCCATAGCCGCTAACGTACATGGCAAAAACCATCATGCTGAAGGAAGTATTTCACGCCATATCCAATTTATTGATTTATTGTTGGCCAATGGGGAAATTTTAAGATGTGATAGAAGTCAAAATTCAGCTGTTTTTTATGCTTCAGTTGGCGGGATGGGGCTATCTGGTCTTATAGTTGCTGCCGGGATACAATTAAAAAAAATTGAGTCCACTTCAATTTCTCAACTTCAGTTGAAAGCACAAAATCTTACAGAAATTTTAGAGTTTTTTCACCAGTATGCTACCTACACTTATTCTGTCGCTTGGATTGACTGCTTGAAAAAAGGCAAACAGTTTGGCAGAAGCATTTTGATGCTGGGCGAACACAGCAAGCAAAAAGAAGTGAGAAATACAAAAGAACTTTTCGTCTCACACAGAAAAAACTCTATTAATATTCCGTTTAATTTCCCTGGCTTCGTACTAAATGACTACTCCATCAGATGGTTCAATACCTTTTATTATCATAAAAATCTAAAATCGAGAAAGGAATTACAATCACATTACGACACTTTCTTCTATCCATTAGATTCCATCTTAAACTGGAACAGGATTTATGGTAAAAGAGGCTTTATTCAATACCAATTTGTATTGCCAAAAGAAAATGGAAAGACCTACCTTGAAAAGATATTAAAAAGAATAACCGATAAAGGCTGGGGCTCCTTTTTAGCGGTTTTAAAAATGTTCGGACCCGAAGACGAAGGATATTTATCTTTTCCAATGGAAGGCTACACTTTGGCATTGGATTTTCCTATTCGAAAAGGCCTATTCCAGTTTCTGGATGAGCTGGATATTTTGGTTAAAAAAGCCGGAGGTAGAATATATTTAACAAAAGATGCCAGAATGTCCAGCCAAATGTTTAAAGATACTTATCCTAAATTAAAAGAATTTCAGGACGTTATTAGAGAAATAAATCCCGAAATGAAATTTCAAAGCATGTTATCAAAACGACTTAAAATCGTTTAAAAACAATAATAGTAGTAAAATGACATATAAATTTAACCACCTTCTTATATTAGGAGCTAATAGTGATATTGCAGAACAAGTAGCTTATCAAGCTGCTAAGGAGCGAATCGCTTTGACCCTGAGTGGTAGAAACTTTGAAAAGCTAAAGGCATTACAATCGGACATTCAAGCAAAGCATGAAGTCACAGTATATATTCGAAAATTTGATGCTGATAAAATAAATGAGCATCAATCGTTCTATAATGGCTTAGATGAAAAGCCCGATGCCGTATTATGCGCTTTTGGTATTTTGGGGGATCAAAAGTTAGCAGAAAAGGACGAATCATGGCAAAATATTATTCAAACCAATTTTACTGGTGCAGTTTCAATATTGTCTATCATCGCAAATGATTTTGAGAAAAGAAAACATGGTTTTATAGCAGGAATAAGTTCAGTTGCAGGTGACCGAGGCAGACAAAGCAACTATTTTTACGGAGCAGCAAAAGCAGGATTTACCACCTTTTTGTCAGGTTTACGAAATAGAATGCAACATTGCAATGTTAGCGTTTTAACAGTGAAGCCAGGCTTTGTTAAAACCAAAATGATCGATGGACTTGAGACTCCTGGCCCCCTGACTGCAAAGCCAGCAAAACTGGCAAAAGCTATTTTGACTGCAATGAATAAAAGAAAAAGTGAAATATATTATAAACCGATATGGTGGTTCATCATGAAGATAATTACTTCAATTCCAGAAAATCTCTTTAAAAAAATGAAATTATAATATTTTTTATTAAATTTATTCTATACTTAAAGGCTGGGTCATGAAAAAAACGCACTATCTTATCATCCTTCTATTACTTCCGATTTTTATTTTCATTAGTTGCGGCAAAGAAGACGATGTCACACCGAAAGATGATGATATTGAAGACAATCAAGATGAAGAGGAAGAAGATCCAGAACCCGAAATTGTTCTGGAATGGGCAACTGATTTTCCGCAGCTAAGAGTGGGAATCCGATCAGCTGACTTCTTACTAAAAACTAAATCAGCTGTTGATGTATATTACATTTTCAGTAACCAAGAATTGGATTTTGAAAGTGCTGAAGACCTTAGAAACCTAGTAGACAGTGAGGTCACAGAGAATATATTGTTGAGCGGAAAGAGATCTACTAGTTCACAGGACGATACTTTAAAGGTCACCTTAGATGGATTGGCTGAATTAACTACATTTTACGCATATTCCTTAATATCTCATCCCGAAAAAGACAGCTTACAAGAGGAAGGATTTAGTATTGAATTTGAAACACAAGAACGACAAGGCACTCACTCGTTTCAATCTGAAGAAGAAGAAAGAGAAGTCCTATATTTAGCCTATCAGTTAGAAGAAGGGTTGAAATATCCTGAAAAGCTCCAACCTGCAATCATTTTCATGGGTGGCAATGGGGAGACCGCCAATCAAGGAGCAATTAATTTAATTAGAAATGGCTCATTACCGCAATTTCTAGATAAGGGGAATGACGTTCCCATGTATGTGTTTTCTCCTCAACATATAAAAAATAATTGGAACATCCATATGATAAATGAAATGGTGGATGAAGCCATAGAAAATTGCCCTATTGACCCTAAGAGAGTTTACATGACCGGGATAAGTGGAGGTGGATTTGCTTCTTGGAACTATGGAGTTGAATATCCAGAAAGAATTGCCGCGATGGTACCCATCAGTGGGGGCGGAAACTCCAATAAAGCCTGTGAACTAAAAGACGTACCTATTTGGGCATTTCATAATGAAACAGATGGGATCGTTGGCTCAAACGGATCTAAGAGTATGGTGAATGCAGTGAATGCATGCCCACCTGAAATTGAAGCTGAACTAATTCTATTTGAAGATAATGGGCACAATGCCTGGAGAAGGGTTTATGATCAGGAACATAATGACTGGAATAAAACCACTGTTGATCCAGTGAATATTTACGATTGGTTTTTACAATTTGAGAAAGACTAAAAGTCAAATATTTAGCTTTATTTAAGAGGAACATACTTATCTATTTCACTTGCCATAATTTGATTCCCGTTAGGTGAAACATGGCAAAAATCAATAAATATATATTCCTGTCCATCAAAAGAGGTGCTTAAATCATAAATCCAAGGATACTGCTTTTCTGATATTTTTTGACGAATTAACTTATAAACTTGTCTGAAATTATCACCTAAAATAGGACCCAGCTCTATGTGATCCGTCCTAGGCTCTCCTATATAGGCTGCGGGTTGTAGAACTGCATAAAATTGACCTCCTCTTGAGGTCACAATATCATGTGCTATTTCCCAATTAGTAAGCATAAAATCTGCAATAGCTTGTGCTTTTTTAGGAGAACTCACACAATTATACATATCATCTCTATCGGCCGGATTTAGTTTTTTTGACAACAAAATTAAATTCTCAAAAAACACTTTACCCATCGCTTCCTTTGCCATGTTAAAATATGAAGTGTAAAGTTTACCTTTAAACATAGGAACAAGTCTGTGCCCCGGTACCTCCACATCTGATGGGCAGAGAAAAGCTGCATCATTCACCCCATCATAAAAGATTACTACATCAGAATGCTTACCTTGTTCATAAAGTGTAATTAAGGCATCTAGATTTTGCCTAGAGTTGTAAGCAAGTTGGCCATGATTGTAGACGTTAAGATGCGGATTCTGCTGCTGAAATAATGAAGGGATCGTGTTTTCGTCATCGGCCCCCTCCCCCCACAATGTTGACCCTCCAAAAAACCTAACCGCCTTAGCAGAATCAGTGATCTCTGCAGGCCTAACTGTTCTTCTTATTCCTTCTGCATTGATTGTCGTGGTAGTCCCTACATAAGGCTGCGTTTTCCACCCTACAAAAGGTTCATAGAGATGCTGGACATTGTTATAATCTGTAAAAATTTCCTTTGCATATGCTATGTTATCCTTATAATTGGGCAGATCAGCCCTACTTTTCTTATTACTATTTTTAAGATATATCCCTACTAAAAAATTTACTGAAAATAGTAACAAAATAAAAACAGCAAGATTGATAAAAATCAACCTTGCTATGGATTTCAATTTTTTCAAAAGCCTTGTATTTATTGTTTCAATATTATTTTAAAAACACCGATTTGACCCTTGTCTATTATTCTTAACTGATAGATTCCATTATTCAATCTTGTCGGAAGTTCCATTCTATATCCATGTTCAATTTCAGTTTTTGCCACAGATTCAGAAAATATTAACCTGCCGCTCAAATCTACTAGCTGCAATTTTATTTCAGTATTTATCAATGCTCTAGATGAAATATTCAAGTAATACTCATCAGTGGGGTTAGGATAGATCGTAACACTTCCTTTATCAAGTAGACCAAACGAGGCTGAAATTATAAATTCTAAGACTTCTGAAGTAACTGAGCAGTCATTTGATTCTACAACAACTGAATAGAAACCACTCTCTATTAAAGGAATCTGAGATTTATTATTGAAATCAGAAAGCAATTCATCATTAAAATACCAATTTATTGTGGCATCTGTTACGGGGTTCAGAATAAATATTGTATCCGTATCTTGGTTCAAAACCGGCACTACTAAGGAAGTCAACTGCACAGGAACTTCAACTATGCCATTTTGCGTACAACCCAATACGTTTTCAACTTTTACTTCAATAGGAAGCATATCTGGACCAAAGCTTTCAATGGAAAATTCAGTACCTATTTCTTCCTCCAATAAAATGCCAGCAGAATACCAATTAATCGTGTGTTGATCATAACTCCCTTCCAGCGAAATATTCAAATTCTCTCCAATACAAACTGAATAGCTATCTTGTTGAAAAATAACAGATTTAGTCTCAATAATATCTACTGGGGCTTCTATTAATTCCGAACTCGAACAACCAAAACTATTAATTTGCTTTACTTTTAATGGTAATAATTCAGATGTAAAGCTCTCAATTTTAAGTTCAGGACCATTTTCGTTAGTTATTAACTTTCCAGCTGAATACCATTCAAAGACATCTCCATCTTTTATCTCATTAATTGAAATAGTTACTTCCTGATTTTCACAAACTGAGTAAACCTCTTGCTCGAACTTTACCTCTTTAAGATCTACTATGTCAATTGGAACCTCAACAGCATTTTCATTTGAACATCCTAATCCATTATAAACTTGAACTGTCAATGGTAACAGATCATTAGATATATCATCAATTGTTATAAGTGACGTAGATTCTCCCTCTATAAGGTTTCCAGCTGAATACCATGCAAAAGTTTCTCCTTCTTTCACATTTTGTAATGCAATACTTAGGCTTTGATTAATGCATACCTCATATAAGTCTTTCTCGAATTGGATATCAGGTAAAGATGATATTTCTACAGGAACTTCTACTAGTTCATTATTAGTACAATTGAGCTGATTGAAAGCTCTGACAGTAATAGGTAATAAATCAGCGGTCAAACTATCAATATTCAAAGTAGATTCTGATTCGCCTTCTATTAAAATTCCGGAAGAAAACCATTCATATCGAGTGCTTTCATTATCATCTAAACTTAAAATAAGCTCGTCTCCTTGGCAGACACTAGTAACTTCTTCCGATACTTCAATTTTAGGTAGTTCCACTAATTGAATTGTATGGAAGGTATTCAATGTCATTTCCTCGCATCCAGATTTTGAAGCCACGATTTTTAATTCGAAAAACCCTGTATCAAGTGAATTAACATTGACTGCAATTTCCAGTTCGTCTCCAGTACCCAACACTTGCGTTGACAATTCATTTACTCCTTGGTATGCCTTATAAAAAATCCCTTCTTGGCTGTTTGGAATAGTTGCAGTAATAGAAGCTGTACCATAACAAAATTCAGTTTCATCTCCCCAGATTACTTCTTTATTTTCAATTAGGAAGCTTTGCTCAAAATCTTCTGAATACAACTCCATCATTGACTTCTCAGATAAACAGCCTTCTGCAGACCTAGCTTGTACGGAAATTAATTCAAACTCGTCTTCTAAATCGTAGAAATACAAAGTGTCCCCTTCGTTTTCTATTGGTTTGTTAATAGATTCATTAAACCACAGCATCTCGTCTGAATCATTTTCTCTATTTGCAATAAGCATAATTGACGAGCCTTCGCACTCCACAATAAAACTCTTCTGCAATTCCGGAGTACCTACCTCAATTTTTTGAAGCTGCACCTTTTGGCCGACATCATGGACTGAGCAACCAGGGAATTGAGACTTTACATAGAACGGCTCAGTTTCTGTAACCATATTACTACTATCAACAGAAAACAACAATGATTCACTAGTCGCCATAGCTACTTCGGTTACTTGATTTCCATTTCTATCAGTAATATAGTATTGGACTCCATACTGTGCGTTTACAATTTCTATCTCGGAAGATACATTTCCTGAACAAAAAGCATTATCGTAGACTAAGTCTTCATTTGACTCCATCTCAGGTCTAGTCATCCGTAGAACAAATCTGCCTTGATATGTAGTTATATCTTCTGTATCAAGATTAAAACTTAATACCTGATTTTGATTTATTGCTAGAGTATCTCCATTATAATTATCAATCAGGCTAACCAAAGCCAATGGGAATTGCTCAACGTTGCTAAAGTTCATTTCAAACTCACCACTACTTACATTATTCATTTCCAAAGGAATATTCAATTCACAAAACTCCATCGACATATTATTCATCGCCAGATTAACACCATCCGCTGATTTCGAATAAAAGTTTATGATTGAATTGGGTCTTTTAAAGCCATCTTCTAATTTATTATAATCATCTGAGGCGGAATCTTTAAACTTAATATAAGTTGCATCTTCTTGATTTAATGGATCTTTCAGAACAATTTTCAAAAAGTGGTCTATACCGGGAGCAGACCTATAGAATACAGCGTCAGAACTACTTTCACTTGTTGAAATTGCACTTTCAGTTATCGTCAGGCTGGGACTGGAGTTAAGTGATTGCACCCAAAATCCTTGACCCGAGGCAATCTCTCCTCCAGGTAAATCACCTGTATCATCACTCCTATCATAAATATAAAACTGAGACTGATTACCTGGCATATTTTTAGCAACAGATACTACATTCCCTACTCCGCTTGATACCCAGCCCTCATCATTCCACTGAATGGTGGCCGCATAAGGATTCCCTATTAGATTCCATCCATCTTCTGCATCACCAGTTCCTATTGAAAGATTGTAAGAAAAGTCACCTTGGTGAAGTGTACCAAAATTCTCAATTAATACCGAATTTTCGCTATCTCTAATATAAGGTGCATAACCAGTTCCAACATTGATTGGATATGTATTGTCAGTTCCAGTAGGTGGGTATTCTTTCCAACCGCCATTGTCTTCATCATAGTAATATAAAGAAGGAGATGAGCCCAAGCCGCTTCCCGTGCTTGCCCCTGTAAAATTCCCAGTGATAGGGAAAAACTCTTGCCAATCTTCAACAGTCATTCCTGATACTGGAGAAGATATATACCTGTATAATTTCGCTGCTGCCATAAATCTCTCAGCTTTTACTTCCCCAAGTAATTGAGAACCGTTCTTCATTGGTAAAACCTGAGCTGTAGTTGTATCACTTGATTTTAATACAAGGTTCCCGTTTGAATGAAAAGTAGCTGCATCTAAATCAATTCGATCAAAAATTTCCATCTCGTTATGAAGTTGCACGTTAGCCGCAGCATTAAATTCTAATCTACCGATTTTATTCATTACGGTATCGAACCGGAGATGAAAAGTGCTATTTCCACTTGAGTTTACTTTTATAGTACCTAAATCTGAAGCTATTGAGCCATCAGAATTTTCAGTATTAATGGTACCACTTCCCGCTATACTTAGGGTATGAAGACCAATATTTAATTGACTACTATCTTTTAAAATCAATCCGCCACCATTTCCACTCCCTAAAAACAGCTCTAAAGGATTACTTGCTTGTAAATTAACAGTATCCATAGAGGATATATTGATATCATAAAACAGAATATCATTGGTTGTTTGCAGAGTGTGCTTTTTGTCCCCTTCAAATTCAACACGTAATAAGTTATCTAAAGCGACTTCGTTGAGTTCAGCTTGAATATCTAAATCTCCATGCAGCACTAATTTTGATTGGTTTCCTGGCACTCCTTTTAAACCAATTTGACTTACAATTTTAAGGTCTCCTAAAATTTCCAAGGTCCCTTCACTAAAGTTCTTAATCCCAGTACTGCCGAGTGTTACATTACCCAAGCGGCCGGAAGGCAAAGAATTGTAAGTATTAAAATAAATATGGGAGTTGGCATGAGAAGGTAAAAACTCAGGCAGATTAGGGGTATTCACATGGACTATTGCATTATCCATCACTTGAACCTTTCCTTGTAAGTCCGCTGATATTTCCAAAGTCTCCCCAGTCTCGACCACCAACTTGGAAATCTTTCCATCAATTTGCCATTGATTGCTTAGGGTTGAGCTAGCTGTTCTATTTGTTAAATTAAAAATTTGCCCATTGTTGAAAAAATTATCAGGAGCATCTCCAGATCCATCTAAAGATAAGCCCCATGAACTCAGATTATTGAGATCTCCCGTACTTTTAGCATAAAAATGCAAAGGAGTATCGGAGGTAACATTAATTCCGCTAGATGGGGATGAAATATTCCCACTTACATCTACTGCTTCTACCGTCAGTACATAAGTTGTTTCAGGTTCAAGATCATTTGTATAAAAAGTATTATTGTTACTTTCTCCCAACAAATCCCCATCTGCATAAACCACATATTTTTCAACTTCGTGATTATCTGTAGAGGCAGTCCATTTAATACCCGTATTGGTAAAAGTGGTAGAAACTACTTGCAAGTTTGATGGTACACTTGGTGCTTCGCTATCAGAATTTGTAATTGCATTTACCTCACTAGTGAATGCTGAACTTCCATTTCCATTAACTGCGTTAATCTTATAATAGTAAGTTTGACCTGGTAATAAATTCAAGTCTTCATGTGAGGTGAGTCCGTTTTCAATTCGACCTATCATTTCAAAATCTCCTCCACTCTCTGGAGCTCTATATATTTCAAAATGAGTCAAGAATTGAAGCAATTTTGTTTTTACTTCTGAGAAGATATATGCGTGACCGTCATCATTTAAATGGATACCGTCATTGGGAACTGCCTCCAATGAAGGTTCAATCATTTCATTTTCATCCGCTAAACTATCAAATACATCAATAACATAGCTACCAAACCCAGCCCTGACAGAATCAAGTTCTTCTAATAAAATTACTCTTTTAGGGGAGGAAGGACCAAAATTCCGTGGTTGTGGAGTTACTATAAAAGTCTTTATACCCGCTTGGTCTGCTAATTCCTTTATTTCCCTGTAATGGGCCATAGTAGTATCTGCAGAAATTAGCGAATTAGCATTATTAGAAGGAAGATTAATGATCAAATAGTCTGGATTTAAACTTAAAGCTTTGGTGATATTGTGATCAGTATCCACTGAGGGATTTGAACCATTGTCACTCCCATCTGGCCTAATATGATAAGTAGTAAATCCTCCAACAGCTAAATTTGTAAGCGTATAATTCGAACCATTCTCTCCTAACCAATGATTTAATCGATCAACCCACGCACTATCTTGTACTGTTGCCCCTACACCCTCGGCAGTAGAGGAACCCAAGACTACCACATCCAAATCATCGGGTACTAAATCTGTTTGATCCCATGACAAATCAATTTGATCCATACCATTGGCATTGGCCGTCAAATTAGTTGGAGTAGAGGGTGGATTATGATTTTCAATAGTGCCACTCTTAAGCATTGAATCTGGAATTGGTGAAAAGGATGAAGTGGAATTGAAGCTATAATCAACTCGTAACGTTTGTCCACCAGATTTTTCAAAGAAAGTGACTGTTATTGGATAAGAACCAGGTTCCAAATATAAAGCAACCGGAGTATCTGGTCCGTACGTGCCACCATGAAGACCGTCATTATCGAAAACCAAATTACTTGGACTAAACCCTCCAACATAAACTCTGCTGCCGTCATCTGACCAAGATTTAAACCTGTATGTCCCAGCAATCAATATATTAATATAACCGTCAAACTTAAAACTAAAAAAGTCATCTTGTGTACGTTCGCTTAATCCAAAATTAGGAACCGTGCCAGTATATTCAATAAAACTCCAATCAATTTCATCTAGTGAATCATATGAACTCGTACTATGCTCGTAAGTCAGCCCTTCAAAAATAGTAGTCACATTCACTTGGTTACTAGCCATAGAAATATTTCCGTTGTAATCCACTGCTTTAACCGTAAAAGTGAAATTGCGGCCTTCCGCTAAATTCTCTACCGTAAAGCAGGTAGCCACACTGTTTGTAGCGATGGAATCTGATCCAAAATAAATATAGTATTGGGCAACAGATTCATTATCAGTGGATGCCTGCCAGCACAGTGTAGCGGAGTTGATCGTATAGTTTTCCACTATCAATTGTCCAGGAGTAGATGGTTTTTCTACATCTGAGCCAGTCATAATTGAAACAGCAGTAGAATAGGGTGAAACTTTATCATTAGAAACTGCCCTCAGTCGATAAAAATACTCCCTGTTAGAAATAGCAGTGGTATCCTCAAATGAAATAGCATCTTCTTCTAATAATCCCATAAATTGATAAAAACCACTAACTTCAGTGCTTCTATAAATCTCATAACCTTTCTCTTGGAAGCTTTCGTCATCCCAGAACAGTCGAACTGTTCCATTAGAAGTGAGATCTAGCTGAATATTGCTAGGTTCGTTTAAATCTTGTGAGGCATTAAAGGTTACATAAATATTCTGAGAAGGAATACTGGGACATCCACCAAAAGTCTCAGTCTCCACGCTATAAGTTCCGGCCGTTTTGGCTGCATAGAAAGAAGTATCACCAACGACAATTCCGTTTCTCTTCCAAGTATAATATAAGTTACTTGCCAATGGAGTCTCTAATTGCACAGAATCTATCCCATTAATATCGGGTAGGTGCCTAGTATTAAGACCGGTAACTTCAGGGGTTTTGACGGTGCTTTCTTTAATCACAACCGGTTTGGACCAATTATTCCATTCAGCTTCTGTTGGATTATCAATGAATCTGCTAAATCTAACTCTATAGGTTCCTGGAAGATCTGCATAGGCTATTGCCGAATCTAAGCCTGATATAATCTGACCATCTCTTTCCCACTGGTACTTTCTAAATCCTCTCGGCACTCCTAATTTTGCTCCTTGCCCATTGCTAGCACAAATGGTACTGTCTCCATAATATACATGAATATTGGAGTTATCTCTTTCTCGTATCCAGGAAAAGAAATCAGGTTCACTATAAGCTTTGTTCCATGTGCCATGACCCAGATTATCATATATGTAATACCTTGCCAACCCTCCCATTTCTTCAAAAAACCGTACCAATGAATTGGTTTGGCTTACGGTAGGGTTTCCATCCTTTCCACCCTGGAAAACCCACATCGGGATATGAGCAATTTCCTCACTATTTTGCACTTTTGTATTAGCCGCTGAAGGTGACATTAACAAAACTCCTGAAAATAAGGCTGGATCTGTCTTCAACAAAGTTACTACATGCTGAGCCCCATTGGATAACCCATGAACTACCACCCTATTCCTGTTTATATTATATTCATTAAGAATATTATGGATTAGTCTTACGACAGTTTTTATTTCAGCACCATTCCACCCATTTAGATTTTGAGGGAAAAGTACAAAGCCAGGAAAATCCCTATCATTTAATGTGGGATCATTAGGTAATTTAGTTCCTGCACGATTTACTGCATCCAAATGCTGTTTGCCTCCGTGAAGTAAATTATGATCATTATTTAATAGATTTCCATTTGTGGAAGGTCCTGCCTCGGGACTGTTTACATCTGGCTTCCAATTTTTAGTCCCCCAATAACAATTATTCCCCCAGCAATTGCCTCTCTCACCAGCGCCATGCAGCATTATGATCAAGGGGTAGCCATCTGCAAAGTTTTCATCGTAACCATTGGGTTTTAATAGCCTGAAATTTTGCTGAAATATGTTTGTATTGTTATCAATTACATGCCCCTGATCATACTGATCTGAATTCCAACCAGTGCGATCAAAATAAGTTGTTTTCCCTCCACCAGTAGAGCCCCTGAAACTGTAGGTTGAATCCTGAACAGGGTATCTCTCAATATTTATCTTAGGACCAGTAGGATTACCTGGATTCTCATGAAACTTGAGGCCATGCAAATAATTATCAACAATCTGAGCAGAAGTAATATTTACTTGTAAAGTGAGGAGCGCCAGTATGAGAATAAGTAATCTATTCATTTTTACATAATTTATTAAAGACCAAATAGATAAATGAAAAATAGCCATCAGGCGCAACATAATTTAAGCAAAAGCTATTTGGTTTAAACCCTATTAGTTAACATGTAACTTTTCAACATAAAATTAACAATTAAAATAGTTCAATAGAACATTTTTCGACTAAATTTTAAAATAAATCTACTAATAATAATAAAAATGGGAATAAATGTAAATTCTGCTTGTTATGGCACTTTGTAAGGCTTAGCTTGAAAAAAAATAAAATACCATAGTATTTAAATAGAATGAATGTTTTTATCCAGCTTGCTTTTTTCTGGAATTTCAGTGATATTTTTCTTTTAGTTTTCCAACTTTACCAAATCTGACCACTTCATTTCTCCAGTTTTCATCTATCCCTTAAAGTCTTGAGTTCAATTAATACAGGCACTCACTCAGCAATCTGGGACAGGCTATAACGCAAAATTATGGTGTGTTTTTTTTAAAGTCTAAATGTATCCGTTATCTACTGTATTCTGCTTACTTAAGACTTCGAAGAATTTTCTTTTTATAATATAGAAAGAAACTTTCCTAAATGACGCCCTGAACGTATTAAGGCTTGATTCAAAAATTGTAGCCAGTTCAAAAAGATTTTTGGGCCTAAATTAGGACAAAGTATTCCTTCGTTAGCTCGAAATACCAAACTTGCGGAAATCAAAATAGAAAGCTCTCTAATCAGATAGGATTACTTTATTTCCAAAATCCAGCTCTCATCAAAATCCAAAACATTAAGGTTCTTAATTGAATTTAAGGTTTTAAGTGCCATTGCTCTATTGTCTGTCTTTTGCGCAATAGTGTAATAATATTCTGTTTTAGAATAGTAGGTGATCGATAAATTATGTCCTAATTCCTTCGCCATATCAACATATTTTTGCGCATTCTCCTTTGATGAAAATGCTCCTGCCACCACATAGATGCCAGCCATATTATCAATTACCTCATCTACCTTCTCATTAAATTTCGGTGAAACTTCCTGTTCAAGCTCAGGTTCCGCTTCACTTATTATAGGTTCTTCAAGAACTTCTGATTCCTTCTTACTCACACTATCCTGTTCAATTGGCTTTCTATATTCTTCTTTAATCTGAACTGGTTCAGTTTCCTTCTCCACAACTTCTTCTTCCGTCTTAGTTTCCTGTATTTCTTCTTCAACAATTTGAGTCGAATCTGTAACTGTCTCCGTAACTTCTTCGACTGGTTCTTCAACTGCTTCTTCTACCAAAAGTTCATCTCTATGTGGTCGTAATTCTGCGAGGTAATCCCTATTACCAGACATAAAATTTAAATAAAACTCTTGTGATCCTTGTCCAAACTGACTTGATTGATCATTTGACATTTCATATGCATAACCAGCCCTAATTTTGTTAACCAAACGAAACCCAACATTAAAAGTAAACCCATTAAAAGAATGATAGCCTCCACCTAGCCAAATATTATTCTTATAACTGAAATAACCGCTAGCTTGAAAAAAACCATCAGATAATTCATTATTATATGTCTGATAAATTACCCAAGGGGTAAAACTTACGTCTCTATTAATATCAAATACATAATTTATAGAAGTTGTAGTTGCTTTAAGGGGATCAAATTCTGGGTTTTTATAAGCTTGCTCATTATAGACATCCGACTGAAACATGAAAGGTAAAGAAAAGCCTATGTTCAAATTATTCAATTGATATTGAATACCGGCTTGAGCCAAAGGATTCACACTTTGGTCTGCCAATCCATCTAAAGCAGGGTCTAAAGGATTATCCACAAAATCATTATTAATAAATGTAACATCTGCCCCTACTCCAACTCCAAAACTTATTCTATGATCGGTACTTTTGTCTACTCCAGGATAAATTGTATAGGCTACGTTCAAATTTGCTTGATTGGTATTAAACAATGCTCTTTGATCATTCATAGCAATTAATCCTACGGCTAAATGCTTCCCTAAAGGCAATTGACTTGATAAACGTATAGTCTGAGGAGCTCCTTCAATTGCTGTCCATTGCTGGCGAAAATTTGTCTCCAATTCAAAAAAACCAGTGTGACCTGTATAGGATGGATTAATATAAACAGGTGACAGGTAGTAATGATTAAATGGAATGATTTCTTGTGCTTTTAACAGGGTCGTTGAAATCATTAAGACTATTAAGACTCCCCATTTTTTTTGAATAGAATTTACCATGATTTTAATTTTTAAATCACCTCCTTTTTTACCTAATAATGACCACCGTTCCAGTCAATTTCTTAGCAATATCACTGCAGTTTATCACATAATAGTAAGCACCTTCTGGCAGTGGATTACCATTCAAGTTTCCGTCCCATTCGTTTGCATAGCCTGTGGATTCAAATACATTTTTCCCGCTCCTGTCAAAAACCTGTATTTGGCAATTGTCAATTCCATCCACACCTTCAATTTGCCAGAAATCGTCTATCCCATCCCCGTTAGGTGAAAATAATTTTCTGGGTCTTGCTAATTCATCTTCTGCCAACACTGTTATCCTTTTTGTAGCTGAATTTTCCAAACTGTCGATATTTGAAACATTCACTCTCACGTAATAAGCCCCTTCTTTAAAATTGCTCAACTCAACCACATTGGAAGTGTCTGGTCGAATAAGTAAATCGGTAGGGCCAAAAAGTTGTTCCCAACTATAGGATGCAATTAAGCTGTTTTCTGACTGTGCAAAAACTTCAATTGTGACAGCTGAATCAGGTAATTGCAAAATGATATCCCCACCGGCACTTAAAGTTGGCGGTTGAGGAATAAACTCCTCTTCTTCGGGAAGGACATTCAATTGCACCTCATCAAAACTACTTTGGCCTGTATTATCAGTAGCGGTAAATCTGAAAGTAAAAATACCTTCAGATAAGTCATCAATGGTTAATTGATTAGAATTTTCTCCAGATAAGGTCAAATTTTCACCTGCTATTTGTTCCCATAATACAGTGGCAATAGTACCGTTTTCAGATTCCGCTTCTCCTATGATCAACAAAGCCTCACTTGGCAATTCTACAGATAAATTAGGACCAGCATTAACTACTGGTGGTTCTATAATTTCTTCCGACAAGACTTGGATTTGCACAAGGTCCTCTGCTACCGCACCCTCAGTATCTGTCACCCTAATACGTATTTGATAAGTACCTTCAACCAAATCGTTAATATTTACAGTCGGCTGATCATTATCAGCTATAAATAGCTGGGGACCACTTATTTTTGACCAAAAATAGCTGATTTCATCACCATCAGGGTCACTTGCATTGGCAGTGATGCTAGTAGAATTATTCGGCAAATTTATTTGAATATCGGAGCCAGCGTTTACTGTTGGAGGACTATTTGCATCTTCGGGAAGCACAGTAAGACTCATTAAATCAGTAGCACTAGCATTATCATTATCAGTTGCAGTCAATTCTAGGGTATAATTCCCAGCTTCCAAGTCCGTTAATTCTAAATTCAATGTATTTTGGTTATTCAAGTTTCCGTTTCCACCCGATAACTTGCTCCAAGACACTTCTGATATTGAGCCATCAGAATCTGAAGCAGTACCGTTAATAGTAATTTGATTCTGCGGTAACTTGATATTCTTATTAGGTCCAGCATTTACTGTTGGGATTTTATTAGTATTTTCAGGAAGCACTGTTAAAATCATTTGATCTGTTGAAGAAAGCCCTTCACTATCAATTACTTTTAACCTAAACCAGTAAGTGCCCAATTCTAAATTACTAACAGTAAGCTTAGCATTAGTAGCGTTGGTGAGAACTGCATTCCCTCCAGAAGTTTTTGTCCATAGATAGGAAGAAACATTACCCTCTGGATCAAAACCACTTCCATTGAGTACAATAGAATTTGTTGGGAGGACGAGAGTTTTGTCAGTCCCGGCATCTGCCACGGGCGGTTGATTGACCTCCTCCTCTGAAACAGTCAATGTCATTTCATCACTGTCCTCAACACCCCCGTCATCTATAACCTTTAACTGAAAAACGAATTGGCCAGCAATTAAATCTGAAACCGTTAATTTGGCTAAATTTATATTAGCCAAGGTAAGAGAACTACCTGACACTTGAGACCACTCATAACTCACAATTTGTCCGTCATTATCAGCTCCTGAACCATTAATAGTTACAGAGGCAAGGGGCAAGACAATCAGTCGGTCAGAACCCGCATTTGCAACTGGCGATTCATTTGTAGATTCCGATAAAACAAAAACGAAAACTTCATCAAAAGAACTTGCTCCCTCGTTATCCGTGACGGACAATCTAAAAGTGTAAGAGCCTGCAATTAATCCTGAAAGCGTAAGGTTGGCAGTATTCTGGTTTGTTAAGGTTGCAGCTCCGCCACTTATTTTAGTCCAATTATAAGAACTTACAGACCCATCTACATCGGAAGCAGCTCCGTTTAAGGTAACTGCATTTGTGGGTAATTTTATCGTTACATTTTCACCAGCATCCACTATTGGAAAAGAATTTACATCTTCAGGTATTACCGTTACTGTCACTTCATCAGAAGCTTGTGCGCCATCATCGTCAGTGGCAGACAACCGGAAAACATAATCACCTTCAATTAAGCCTGACGCTGTTAAATTTAAAGTACTAATATTTGTCAAAATTCCAGCACTTGGTCCGCTTACTTGTGTCCATTCAATTGATTCCACTGAACCATCCGAATCTGTAGCCACTCCATTAATTGTTATGGAATTGGTAGGTAAATTTAAATTTCTATTATTACCTGCATTTACGTTAGGACTAATATTATTTTCTTCATTGACTGTAACTTGAAGGTCATCAACGTCAGAATCGCCATCATTATCAGTCACTGTAATCTCAAACCTATATTGACCAGCAATTAAGTCCTTAACTTCCAATGTAGCCTGATTTTCATTAATTAATGTTGCTGAGGCAGGGCCACTACTTTGAGTCCATTGATAACTGACAATTTCTCCATCTTCATCTGTTCCAGAACCAATAATATCCACACTATCTTTAGGCAATGTTATGTTTTTATTGGACCCCGCATTTGCAACTGGAGGGGTATTTATAGCCGTCACAGTAACAGATACTTCATCCGAGGCAAAACTCCCTCCATCATCTTCAACCGTAATTTGAAAATTGTAAAGCCCTTCTGTAAGTCCACCGACCTCTAAGGTTGACGAGTTTGTACCTGATAAAGTAGCACCAGCATTTCCACTGATCTGTTCCCATAAATAAGAATTTATCATACCATCATCATCAGAGGCTGTTGCAATAATTGTCACTGAATTAGTGGGCAAAGTGATTGATTTATTATTCCCCGCATCAACTATTGGCGCTATATTGACCTCTTCAGGTGCAACATTTACATCCACAGCATTACTTCGTTTTGCTCCATCGTCATCCGTAACAGTCAGTCTAAACCGATAATTGCCTTCAACTAAATTGGATGCAGTTAGAGTTTGCGTATTCTCACCCGTTAGTGTCGCATTGCCCCCTGATACTTTAATCCAGGCATAATTTACAATCGTCCCATCAGGGTCAGATGCTGTACCATTTAGGATAACTTGGTTCGTAGGAAGAACAATGAATTTATCAGGCCCAGCATTTACATTTGGAAGTTGATTCACTGGTTGATCATTAACATTTACGGTCGCCTCTGCAGTATTTGTAGCGCCTTCATTGTCAGTTACAGTAATAGAATATACATATTGGCCTGCAACGTCCAAATCATTTACCGTCAGGGTAGAACTACTACTATTCAGTAAGCTAGATGAGCCCACTTCACTGACAATTTCCCATAAATAAGAAGCAATATTGCCATCTAAATCAGATGCTGATGCTTGAATATTAACCGTATTAGTTGGTAATGTAATGCTCTGTTCAACTTGATCGACTGAAACAGTCGGAACTTGGTTTGCATCTAGAACAGTAACGTTCTTCAAGTCGGAATCAGAGGCCCCATCATCATCAGTAACCGTAAGTCGAAAAGTATATGTTCCAGTTACCAGATTGCTGGCCGTTGCAGTAGAATTATTAACATTTGAAAGGGAAACCGAAGGACCTGAAGTTTTTTCCCACAAATAATTTGAAATAGTTCCATCATCATCTGTCCCTGAACCCACCAAGTTGGTGCTATTTGTAGGTAGTTGCATTTGAATATCTACCCCAGCATTTGCTATTGGATCCAAATTAGACTCCTCTAAGACTTCCAATTGCATCTCATCACTATCAGTAACATTGTCATCATCTTCTACTGTAAGCTCGAAAACGTAAATGCCAGCCTGTAAAGCAGACAAATTCAAAGTAGCTTGGTTTGCATTGCTAATGGTAACTGCACCACCAGAGATCTTTTGCCAAGAATAACTTATAATGTTTCCATCACTATCTGTACCCGTTCCTGAAATAGTAGTTGAACTAGTAGGTAACTGTATTTGCTTATTGGAACCAGCATTAGCCGTTGGGGGCGAATTAGAATCAACAACAGTTAGTTTCATTTGGTCCGAAGCAGAATTACCATCTGCGTCAGTAGCTGTCAATCTAAATTGATATATACCGGCCACTGCATTACTTACCGACAAAGTCGCTGTGGAAGTATTACTAAGCGTAGCAGATGGTCCAGATACTTTTTCCCATAGGTACGTACTTATTGCTGCTGTAGAACTGGCAGTGCCTGAAACAGAAGCATTGTTTGTGGGTAAATTTAAAGTTATATCTTCTCCAGCATCCACAGAGATCGATGCTCTACTTTGTTGCATGAACCATTCATAAATATTTGGAGTATGTAAGGAATTATCAGTGCGATAGGCCCTAGACCAGGAGTTATGTCCTATCCCTTCATATACAGTCAAAAGTGGAGCTGGATTTATGGCCGGTGTGCATTCATTTAGTGCATCAATCATCAGGGTGGTTCTATTTAAAGGAACTACCCCATCAGCATCACCATGAAATGCCCACACAGGAATGTTTTCTGCAGCAATGTTACATGCTTTATTGAGATTATTTCTACTCCCACAAACTGGAGCCACTGCAGCGATTTTCTCAGGGAAACTGTGAGCATAAAACCAAGCTCCTCCTCCTCCCAGACTTAAACCGGTAACGTAAATTCTATTCAAATCAATCCTAAGTCCATCATTAAGAACATGCTCGACTACCTCATCCATATAATTTGGCGGCCAATTTCCTAAATTTGTTTTTAGTTGAGGAGATATTAGAATAAATGGAAAATCATGTCCATTTTTAACATGTAGAGGAGGTCCGTTTTTTGCAACTTTTGTTAAATCCCCCTCATTATTTCCTCTTTCACCTAATCCATGAAAGAAAATCATGATGGGATAGTCATCAGTGTTGCTATTATAATCGGCAGGAAGATATTCGTAATACCATGTTCCACCAGGGCTTTCTTTTGCCAATTGATTCTGTGCGAGAACAATTTTATGTTGAAAAATAAATATAAAAATCAACAATAAAATTCTAGTACTTCTAAATGATGAGGTTAAGCCACAAAATTCTATCCTTAAAATATTTTTCTTTTTCATACTGGTAGTTGATAGTTAGAAACATTATACTTAAAGGGTTTTAATGCTGTCTCAAAGAAAATTATTACAACAGTATGTTAAGGTATAAAAAAAAAGTAAAATAATCTAAGTCACTGATAATTAAATTGATAAATATTTCCTCCGATAAAATTCATTTCTCTTTCATCTACAATCATCAATTGTTTTTTCTTGGTGAAAACAATTCCAGCTTTATGCGAATATTGATTTAACTTGTACTCTGTAAAGGTACCTTTTGAAAAAACTGGAGTAAGAAAATTTTCAATTGTAATAATTCTGTGATGGAATAATAAAGCGATAGTGCCTTTATCTTTTGAAATATCCGCTCCAGTAATCCAATTATTTAGCATTGCCCCATCAAGTTTAAATGCATCTACTTTTTTAGCAATATAATCACCGCTGGTGATCGGTAACGCATAAACATTTATTAAACCATTATAGGGCTTTGTCCTATTTTTCGTAAATAAATAGAGGGAATCATTAAGGCAAAAAAAAGCATCAATATCAAAATTATTTCTATCTGGAGTTGGTGGAAAAGCCTTTTGATCTTCAAAACTAAAACTTATCACTTTTGCTAAGGTGACCTTTGCCGTTATGCTATCTGGATTCGGGACAATATAAATTTTAAGTTCCTTCTTATCCGATTTATTATTACCAAAAGCTCCTATGTATAAATTTCCGTAATCATCCCTTGTTAAATCTTCCCAGCCCCTATTTTTGTTCGCTAAGTGAACCGTTTTAATTATTGTTCCAATCGAATCTATTCCAAAAAGCACTGGAATCCCTCCATCATTGTGAGTCCAATACAAATTCGAATCGAAAGTTTCAAGACCAGAAGCTTCATTGATGGTTTCAGGCAATTTACCTAGCACCTGAAAACTAAATTGGTCAACAGAAGCCTGATTCAACTTTGGTTTGATAATTTCCTGAGCAGAATTAACAAAAGAATAGCTAAAAAATATGACTAGTAAAAAAAAAGATCTTATCATTTTACAAGTATTTTATTTTGAGAAAAAGACAGATAAGTAGCTAACCATTTCTCAGCTGAGTATTTCCACTGAAATTCATTACTCCTTTTAAGGCCCTTTTCAGTCATAGAAAGTCGTTTTGTTTCATTTGACAAAATCCTTTTTATTTCTTTACCTATCTCTACTGTATTCAATGGATCGACATAAACAGCAGCATCTCCGCCTACTTCAGGTAATGAAGTTAATCCAGAAGTAATTACAGGCGTTCCACAAGCCATAGCTTCTAAAACTGGAATTCCGAAGCTTTCACGGGTAGACAGAAACAAGAATACGGTTGCGCCATTATATACATTTACTAGATCATAATTAGAAACATATCTTTTCGTAGTGATCAAATGTTCTATATCACCCAGCTGATTTCTACTAACAATTTTTTGGAAATATTCTTTCTCAATATCTAGAATTACCAGTGGGAGTACTTCTTCGGAGGGCGTATTACCGGCATATTTTGCGTAAGAAACTATAGAATTTTCTGTGTTCTTCCTAGGATCCCTACTTCCAAATAGCAAGATGTATTTATCAGGGAAATTATATTCCTTAAGAAACTGAGCAACTTTTTCTTTATCTCTCTTTTCTCTAAAATACTCTGAACATGCGTTATAATAAGTATCCAAGTCCTTTTCAGATATTTGGAAGTAATCTGATATTTTTTTCTTTTCATAATTTGAAACCGTTCCAATTTTTGCACATTTCCTAATAATTTTGGGGACGAGTAATCTTCGGTAAAAATTACCTATTCTTTGGTACAGACTACCATGGATAAACTGCACCTTTTCAAGATAAATTATATCATGAAGGGTGAGGACTAGGGGAATATTTAAAAATAGAGGGGCAGTATTGGCAGTGCAATGCAACAAATCTACTTTATATTTTTTAGCTAAAATAGGGAGGTGTATTTGTTCCCAAACTGCATAACTTGAAGAAAACTTTTGAATAATATGAAAATTAACAGGCAGGTTCTTGAATAAGCTAGAAACATCTTCGTCCTTTGAATTACAGAACACAAAGTATTCATTATCAGAATCTAATAATTGTAAAGCTTTGATAAGTTCAATAGTCACAATATCAATCCCGTGTTTTCTATCACGAAATATCCTTTGGGCTTCTATGCCAATCTTCATTTTTAAATAGTCATAAGGTTCTAAATATCAAGTTAAATAATAATAATCAAATATTTTTTAGATAACTGTGATTTTAATTATATCAGTCTGCTGTATTCCTTCTCAATTCTAGTCACCATTCTTTCAATGGAAAAATCTTCATCAATCTTTTGATATGCTTTCTCTCCAAATGTTTTGATGAACTCAGAATTATTTGCAAGCTCTAGCATTGCACTTTTTAATTGCTCCGGATTGGATTTATCAACAATCAGACCATTTTCTCGATCTACTATGACCTCCAATATCCCATCGGCTGGACTTACTATACAAGCCTTTTTCATTGACATCGCTTCTAATAGCCCAATGGGCAAACCTTCCCACAATGAAACTAGACAGTAGACATCAATAGCCGCTAATACTTCGGGAATATTTTCATGAAAAGGCAAAATTCTTACTTTCTCTTCTAAATTAAAATTCCTAATCAGCTCATTTTTTTCGTTATCAAGCTCTCCTTCCCCGACCAATACTAATCTAATTTTTGCATTTTCCTTTTGAGCAAGATTAAACCCTCTGATTATATTTAATGGGTCCTTTTGAAATGTCATTCTAGCTATCAAAGCAAACCATATGAATTCTTTTGATAGATCATTTTTCTGCCTAAACTCATTACCGTCCGTTTGGTAACTGAACTTATCACGATTAATTCCACACTTTATCAGAAGAGATTTAAATCCTCTATATAATTGTTTTCCTGTTCTCTGATTCGATTGAGAAACATTGATTATCAAATCAACATTTTTGGATATAAAGCTTTCTCCTAACTTTCTTATGGTTCTGATTTTCCTACTCTGTGCATCATTAAATGACCAACCGTGAACCGTATAAAGAATTGGTTTACCTACTATTTTGGAAGCAAATAATAAGTTTGAAGCAGCCCGTGTTCCATGAGCATGGATAATGTCAATATTGTATTTCTTTATTAATTTAACTACTTTTAAAAGGACCAAAAGATCAAAAGATCTAGCTGTTTTAATGACCTCTACCGTAATACCAATCTTTTTAAGATTAGTCACCATCGGGCCGTCAGTGAAAGATAAAACTACTGGGTTAATTTTGCTTTGATCCAGATTCTTAGCTAAGTCAAAAACATGTGATTCCCCTCCTCCAATTTTACCCTGTCTTATACCAAGTAAGACATTAATTTTTGTCTGACCACTACTCATATTTTGGAGTATTTAAATGCCATTTAACTGCATTAAGATAAGCCTTAAAATGGTCTTTTTCCCTATAAATAAAATACTTTAATAATTTAGAAGGGGATACAATAAAGAACAAGTAGAAAAGTCCGATAAATCTCTTAAACCCATTGAAGTTCCTTTTAACAAACAATATCCGGTTTCTATTCATATAATAGGTTTTAAAAGGGCTATTCTTACCGACAGACATAGATTCTTTGTGGTAAATCTTTGCTTTTTGCTCGACTTTTATTTCAAAACCTGCTCTTGCAATCTGTTGGGCCCAATCTAATTCTTCATAATACAAGAAGTAGAACTCTGGCATTGCACCCACTTTCTCAATTACTTTCATTGGAACCATCATAGCTGCACCATGTCCAGCATATGTATTCAAAAATTCTTCATATTCACCACCGTCTTCTCTTTTATTCCCATAGGCAAAATTACGAGACAAAACATTAAGTGGGGAAAACCCAGCATACTGAATGATATTAGTTTCATGAAATTTAATTTTAGGTGATAACATGCCAAGTTGATCATTCTCTTTAAATCTTTGAAGAAGTATTTCTACCAAATCATCAGAAACTATTGTGTCATTGTTAATGAAAAATAGATATTTTCCTTTGGCATGTTTAATACCTAAATTATTTCCTCCTGCAAATCCAAGGTTAGTGCTGGATTTCAAAAGGTTTACAAACGGAAAATTTGAAAGAATCTTGGGTTCTGGATCTTCCTTCGAAGCATTGTCTACAACAATTGTTTCAAAGGAAATGTCATTTTTCTGTAAATTAGCAATGGAAGTAAGCAATTCCATCGTATCATCCAAGCCGTTGTAATTGACAGTTATGAAACTAACTTCTACATCCTTTATCATCTTAAAGTTAATCTTCTTTCCTTCTCCAAACCATATGATATCCACCAGAAAATGATGTAGGTAGTAAATCTGCAACTTTCGAATCAAACTTCTGAATGCTAATTGAATTTCTGGCGACAATTGAAAATGGAAACACATCGTCAATAAAATTTGCTGATTTAAGCATGACTATTTCAAATCCTGAATTTTCTGCTAATTTCCTCAATTGCTTTTTTGTAAAAAATTGAATGTGATCTAAATCAGATGCTGCAGATTGAATAGTAGTCCCAGAATAACCTAACTTACTTTTTATTGAGCTCAACAATTTCCAGCTAATCCCATTATTATTCCTAATCTTAATAAATGGTCGAGTTACAAACAGCTCCCGTGGCCCCACTCCATTAGGGACAGTCACAATTAATGCTCCATTATTTTTGATCAGATATCGTAATTCTTCAAGTAGATTTTCAGGTTGATTCAAATGTTCCAATACTTCAGAACAAATTACCACATCATATTTTTTACCTTCCAATTTCAAAGTCTCTGCATTGGCCTTCTCAAAAATTACATTCGAAAACTTATTTTGATCCTTTGCAATTTTTATTGCATCCTCACTTAATTCTATTCCATGAACATTATACCCCAATTCACCTAGATTAAGACTAATAATGCCGTTTCCACAACCTACATCAAGAATATGGACATCCTCAGGATTTTCATGCCACTCCCTTAGGTTAGACACAATAAATGCTAACCTTTTTATGTCAGCATACCTAGTATACTTCGGTGTTAATTTTGAATTCATTTCTGTGCTATATGTTTTTGTGAGGAGTATGGATAAATGTTCTTTTCGACTCCTTCATTTTGAAGAGTATTCCTAACATCGTAAAGAGTAATTTGGGTATTCTCAGGATTGCGTAAATCAAATTTTTATTAAAGTATGCTTTTGGAACAGCCAAAAGCAAAGTAACCATATATAGCATTAAAAATACCATCCAAAAAATTGAAGGGATTAATACAAAATCAGATAAGACAAACGAAAAAACGATTAACAGCATCAACATACCTAAATTAAACATTCTTGGAAGTTGCGCTTGAATCAGCACGGCCATATGAAATAAATCAAACTTTCCTTTGAATAAAGATTTGATACCTAAAGTAAAATATCGCTTCAAAAAGATGAAATGACTCGAAATCCATCTTTTTCGTTGGTTTTCAAATACTTTTAAATCTTCTGTTTTCTCGTCATACACATAAGCCTCTTTAACATAGTTAATATGAGCATTATCCTTCACTATCTCTATTTGAAACTCTTTATCAAAACCACCAATAGCATTTGAGTCTTTTATTTTTTGATAAATTAACTCATAAGAAAAAGCCATTCCGGATCCGGCAATTGGGCTTGAAACACCTATTCCTTCAGCTCCCTGCCTGAAGATTGTATTACTAATTTCTTCACTAATACCATCTAAAACAGAATAAGGCGTATTTACATTCTTAGCTTTCCTTCTTCCCTGTATAGCAACTGACCCATTTTCAAATGAAAATGCTAGGTAGCTAAGGAAATCTTTGCTCATGATATTATCTGCATCTAATATTACAACATGCGTGTAATTAGTGTACTTCTCCAAAGCGCTTGAAATAGCTTTTGCTTTTGTGCTTTTTTCAAACTTAACTTCATGAGTGATCGCATCTGTTCCGTTAAGTTCCTTCAAAGTCGAAGATTTCAACTGATCTGCAATCACAATTAAGTCAAAACACTCATTAGGATAATCAACTAACAAGTTTTGCTTAACGGAATTTAGAATTACTGTGTCTTCTTTATATGCAGGAACTAAAACCGCAAATTTAATACTCGTGGAAAAGTTTTGAGTCTTTTTTAATTTATTTGGATAATTAAGAGAAGCAATAACAAAAATCAAATTATAGACTACTATAAATATAATGTAAAGCAGTACAATTATCTCTATTGTATGTAAAGCATCAATCATGATTTTAAACCCTCTCTTCTTGCAATAAAGCTGGGAAAGTCTTTAGTAATAGCTTTAAATCACTCTTAAATGAATTACTTTTTGCATATTCAATGTCCAATGATATTCTTTCCTCCTCAGACATTTCAGATTTTCCTCTTTTAGTTACCTGCCACAAACCTGTGATTCCTGCAGCTGCCATAAAACGTAAAGCGCACTGATCTTTAGTTAGTTGTTGTGCTTCATATAAAGGAAGTGGTCTATTTCCGACAATAGACATATCACCTTTTACAACATTTATCAATTGGGGTAGCTCATCCAAGCTTGTATCTCTTAAAAATTTACCAAATCTAGTAATTCTTGGATCATCCTTAATTTTAAAGAATACTGAGTTCACCTCATTATTTTTTTGATTACCTTGTCCGTATTGGTTCAAATGTGATAATTTACTTAGCTCCTTATCAGCTCCATCAGCCATGGATCTAAATTTTAAGAAGTTGAAAACTTTATAACCTACACCGGATCTTTTGGAAACATAAAAAACAGGTCCCCGCGATTCTATCTTTATTATCAACGCAATTATTAAAAACAAGGGGCTTAGTAATAAAAGAAGGCTTCCAGACACTAATATATCAAACACCCTCTTCGTAGAACCAATTTTATAGTTAGAAAAATTGTTTTTTGAAGTATTGTCCTCTTGTGTTAACTTCTTAAATAGCTTAAGAAAATCAATCCAATAATTTAATTTCTCCGCATTGAAATCAACTGGAAAACAATCATCAGCACCAACCCTAAGGATTTTCTTCTTTACTTCCGTATCAACTTCATTGGACACCACAATTATCGGAATATGATGCGCTGAGGAACGCACAGTAAAACCTAATGTACTTAAGTTCTTGAAAAAAATGTGATCTAAATAATTAGTATGAAAAATAATGGCATCAGGTGCATTTGAAGATGAGCATTGATTAATTTCTTCAAGTAAAAAAGCGAAATTTACTTTTTCAACATTTGCAAACATGCCCAAGTTTGGCTCATCAATAGCCTCATTGGTAATATACAATAACCTTTTTTTGAAAACTTTATCCGTTTCAATCAGAAAGTTTTCGTTACTATTTAACAAGTGATTATTGGCATTCATAATATTATTGCTCAATTTTATCATTAAAAATTCCGTCTAACAAATCATATAATTGATCCGGATCAAATGGCTTTTCTAAATATCCTTTTGCCCCTAATTTCAAGCATCGATTTTTGAAGGCCTCATCAGTTCTACAACTGATAAATACAAATGGTATTTCAGAAAACATTCCGCTTTGTGAAATACTGGTAAAAAAATCAAATCCATTCATATTGGGTGTCTTGAAATCAGAAATAATTACTGACGGTATATTTCCCTCTGACAACCATCTCATACCATCAAGACCATCATTCTTAAAAACCAGCTTATGGTTTTTTTTTAGTAAAACATCCAATAATAATCGCATTGGCTCATCATCCTCAATTATTAATATTGTATGCTTCATTCGAATGTATCTTTTTACCAACAATTAAATTAATAAGAGCTGATACTATTTTAACTATTTATTAATCTATTGATATTTTATTGATTTATTTTAATAGTTAAAATTAGTTATTATTAAGTATCTATCATAAATATTAGATGTATTTTTTTAATTATTTTGATCAAAAATCGTTAACCACCTCATATATAATGTTGAATAGCAATTTTTTAAAGATTAATGCCGTTCGCAAAATGATAAATCCTATTATTTTATTACATCAAAACAGTAGATTTAAACACCTTCAATAATGAGAAACATTTATTTTAGAAATAGTGTCTAATAATATGTAAGAATTTTCAATAAATTTACAAATACAAAAAACGTGAGTTGATAAGTACGATTGATATACTTAGTCATCTTTATAGAAAAATGCACACATTATTACTAGAATCATGAAAAGATTAGTAATCGCAGTTACAATTTTGACTATTGTAGGGATAGCTATTTATACTACCTATAAAGCGCTTTATCCGAAAATAGTAGCGCAGGCAGTAGTTGATAAAAAATATATAAACCTACTTCCGAAAAAGTACAATAAAAAAATTAATATCATCAGCGATTCGGTAAACAGCAAACTGGATAAGGTAATAGCAAGCTCATCAAATGAAGGGATTAATATAAATCAACTTGAGGACGCTGTCTTAGAAGTCAAAAGACAAGATGTTGAGTTAATTTATAAGAAGTTAACTGAAACCAAAATATTATCTGTAGAACAAGTATTTGACACCATAAGCCAAAATCTAAAGTTAAAAAGTTTAGATGTAGAAAGTTTAAGAGAGCCATTCTTATACCATGTTCAAAAAAGACATATCAAAAGGGGTATGAAATATATTGAAACGCACGATTTGTTTAATACAATTGACGAAGAAAGCGCAAGACAAATAGCACTCCAAATTCTGAAGCAGAAAGAGAAGAAAATCAAAAAGAAGTTGGAAGAAGCTAAATAGGCTTGCCTAAATCACGTATCTCAAACGGAGTGATCATCCTATGCATGCCGATATCAAATTGATCTTTATACAAATCACCGTCTAATAATGGCCCTAAAGCAATTCCAATAAAAAGAGTGTTGGGACTACATTTTTCCAAAAACCTATCATAATATCCTTTTCCATAACCAATCCTATGGCCACCTTTACTCCCAACGACCATAGGAACCAACACACATTCAATTTTATCAATGAGATAAGATTCCCCGTCTTTTGGTTCTGGTATCCCCCATTTGTTCTCCAAAAAGGTTGTGCTTTGAGTGATTTTCACATGATGCATGATCGGGTTTTGCAAATCAGACACCCCTGTTATTACATCTACTTCCGGCTTTTCAGACCATAAGTACTGTACAAATGGAAAAACATCAGGCTCTTTGTTTTTTTTGATGGGTATAAAGGTATGGATGCTATTGAAGTGATTATCCTCTAGAAACTTAATCAAACGATGATAAAGCAACTCATTCCGTCTCTCGTACTCAGCTTGACTTAGAAATTTTCTTTTCTCTAAATAGACTTTTCGTAAAGTGCTTTTATCCATCCCATCTCATTATGTGGAATTGCAAGGTAAATGGGTCAAAAGCTTTCATTAACTTTTTAATGAACTTCTCATCTGCCTGATAAAATGGTAAAAAATTCTCCTTTCTCTCTTGTAAACCATTGCCAGGAAATAGATAATCTTTAATCTCGTCAATTTGGCGCATTTTGTCTGCATGCTTTCTCTTTTCAGCTGACATCATCTTCTTTTCAATCTTATCAACTGAGTTTCTAATTTTTTCTGACTCAGCCTCGGTCATTTGTGAGAGGCTCTGATCTATAACACCAGCAGACTGCTGTATTTCTGAAAGCAACAATTTCAATTGCTGACGTTCATCATTCAAATTGAGCTTTTGTGCTGTGATTTTTTTAGTAACTTGTTTTTTCAGCTCTTCCCTCTCCGTAAATAAATCTGTCTCTCTCAATTTGAGCTTCTTGATTTTATGACGAATCTGATTCGGAATAATCATTCCAAAATTACGAGGCAAAAGAATTGGGAACGGAGTCTTAAAAGCTTCAAACATTGGCTTTAACTGCATCCAGTAAGCAACTTCTGCAGGGCCGCCCGTATATGCCAAATTAGGCAAAATGGTTTCCTGATAGAGGGGTCTTAAAATCACGTTTGGACTGAATCGATCGGGGTGATTTTCAATCTCTATTTTGATTTCATCCTCAGTAAATTGAATTTCCGTTCCCAAGACTTTGAAAACACCATTTTCCTTTACTATCCTCTCTCTGATACTATCTTTCAAATAAAAGAAATTGATTTCTCTAGGAAATGATTGTGATTTATATCCAATACTATCTAAGGAACTGGAGCAATTTTCTACTAACTCGTTGGCAGTATTATTTAAAACATCATTTTGGATAACCGCCTTAAATTCAGATTTTAATTTATGATTATCAGCATCTAAAACCAACAGCCCCTTCTTTCCATAAAGCTCATTTACATATTCTCTGACCGCATCAGCTAAATCTCCTGCCTCTTTATAAGCCTTAGAAAAAATACTATTCTTAGCACTTAACTCTTCCGCCAAAGCTTCAAGCCCGTCCGTTTTCATTCGACCTACAGCCCCGCTTTGTTCTGTATTCCATTTATACTTACGACCTTCTATCTGAACACTTCTGATTTCGTCTAAATCATGATCCTCTGAGGCCATCCAGTAAACAGGCACAAAATCATACTCTGGATATTTTGCTTTTAGCTGCTTACAAGCATTGATTACTGTAATAATCTTAAAATGAAAATATAACGGGCCGGTAAAAATATTGAGCTGATGCCCTGTGGTGACTGTAAATGTTTTTTCATCACCCAGACTATCTATATTCTTATTAACAGCTTCTTCAACTTTAGACACTTGTGCGTATTGAGATTTCAGAACCTCCACAAGCACTTCTCTATTGACCTTATGTTCAGATTTCTCCTTTACTTGCTCTTGAAAAGCTTCTAGATTAGGATAGCGGTGGTAGAATTTCTTTAGTTCTTCTTTTTGCTGAACAAAATCATTAAAAATAGGTGCGAAAAGACCTGTTTCAGAAAAATCAATACATTCTACCTTCATATTATTTAGGTTACAAAATTATACTACACAAAGATTTCTATTTGCTATTTATTAAGGTCAATTATCCAGCATCTCAATTATTTTGTCAAAAAGACACTGTATTATTACTTCATATTACCATACAAGTCAAACTCGGTGGCATCCGTGATTTCTACTTCCACAAAATCGCCAATTCTGGCATAGCTTTCTGTAGCATCAATCAAGACTTCATTATCAACTTCAGGTGAGTCATGCTCTGTTCTACCAATGAAGAAACCACCTTCTTTTCTATCTACCAACACCTTAAAAGTCTTACCAATTTTCTCTTCGTTTAACTCTTGAGAAATTTGAGTTTGTAATTCCATTACGGCATCCGCTCTATCTTGTTTGATTTCAGCAGGAACATCATCTTCAAAACTAAAAGCATGCGTGTTTTCTTCATGTGAATAAGGAAAAATACCTAAGCGATCAAACCTTGTATTTCTAACAAAATCCATCATTTCTTGAAAATCTTCCTCTGTTTCACCAGGATGCCCAGCAATCAAGGTGGTTCGTAAAGCTATACCCGGAACTTTCTCTCTAATTTTTGCGATCAAGGCTTCTTGCTTCTCACGTGTAGTTCCTCTTCGCATCATTTTCAGCATTTTAGTTGAGCCATGCTGAAGGGGCATATCCAAATAATTGCAGATATTATCTCGCTCTGCCATCACATCCAATATATCTTCAGGGAAACCCGTAGGAAAAGCGTAATGCAATCTTATCCATTCTATCCCTTCTACATCAGAAAGTTGTTTCAACAACTCGGCAAGATTTCTTTTTTTATAAATATCGAGTCCGTAATAGGTAGAATCTTGAGCAATAAGCAAGATTTCTTTTGTGCCATTTCTGGCCATATTCTTGGCTTCTTTCACCAATTCCTCAATAGGTCGAGAAACGTGTTTTCCTCGCATGATAGGAATAGCGCAGAAAGAGCATGGCCTATCACAACCCTCTGCTATTTTCATGTAAGCAAAATGATTGGCAGTAGTGGTAATCCTTTCCCCCACTAATTCATGCTTATAATCAGCATTGAATTTTTTTAATAGCATTGGCAATTCCATAGTGCCAAAAAAAGCATCAACCTGTGGAATTTCCTTTTCTAAATCATCTTTATATCGTTGAGAAAGACAGCCTGTAACATAAAGCTTTTCAATCAAACCTTCCTCCTTGGCATCTGCATAGCGTAAAATGGTGTCTATTGATTCTTGCTTGGCATTATCAATAAACCCGCAAGTATTCACCACTATGATGTTGGAATCATCTTTATCTGATTCGTGCGTCACATCGATCTGATTTCCCCTCAACTGCGTGATCATCACCTCTGAATCCACCAAGTTTTTGGAACATCCCAAGGTTACTACATTAACTTTGTCCTTCTTTAATCCTTTCGTCTTCAAAATATCTCCTCTTTAAAATAAATTTTTTAGTACACTTCACTTAGCTTATGACTTTGGCATCAATGTTGAGAATGCCTTACTGCCAAATATGTGTGGTTGCATATTTGACGTTATTTAAAGACGCAAAGTTAATCAAATATTAGAGGAATTGTTTCAGATGTGATGAATTCCCATCAATTCTCTATTTACAAGTTTAGCTTGTCAGAATATATAATATCTTTGCATCCCAATGGAATCAATCATCAAGAAAAGCATAGTTTTATTACTGACTATTTCAATCTTCGCATGTGATGTGGATAGCAACTGCAATAGTGTTAATGTAGATTTTGTTACATTTAGCACCGTGACGTTAAATGCCAATGCTGAAGAACAAAATGTTGGGGTTGTGTTTGATAGTATTGTTAGTCCACAAACCGATGACTATTTCTTTTTAGCCGATACCCTGAGTAGTTTTCAACTTCCCTTAAGTCCGGTGGAAAATCACACAGATTTCTACTTCTACTCTGGAACACGTGGAGATACGATAAGTTTCACATATGAAAAAAGAAATAGTGTAGACTCACCTGAATGTGGTTTTAATATTGACTTTATTGGTTTGGATACTGCTTTTCAAACTTTTGATTCTTTAGTAATTGTTAATGATACCTTAAAAAGGACTGTAAATGCGCCTAATATTAAGTTGTTTGTTTTTTAGCTTATTGAGCATTTCACTTTTTGGTCAAGTACCAAATAGCAGTGACAATGTTGATACTGTTCAGCAAAGAGTTGTGGAACCGAAGCGTCCAAAGGTGCCCAAATCCTTCTTTATTCCAACTGGACTGAGAATCGGGACTGACTTAGTTGCCTTAGGCGTGAGTGCATTTGGAAATAATCGACAACGATATGAGGTTCAAGGAGATATTGATTTCCATAGAATTTATTTGACTGGATCTTATGGAGTTAGTCAATATTTGATAAGAGCTAACAACTTTAATTATGCCAATTCAGGGAATTATTATAGAATTGGACTAGAAGCTGACTTCCTGAAATTTGACCCCGATCACAATACTTTGACTTTTGGGTTAAGATATGCAAGAGCCAACTATTCTGAATCCTTAGTAACTAGTATAATTGATCCCGTTTACGGGCTTTATGACCAAAATTTAACCAATGAAAACGTTGGAGCACGCTGGTTTGAAATGACAACTGGGCTGAGAGTCATGGTTTTAAAAAATCTCTATATGGGATACAATTTTAGAATTCAATTGAACAGAAAGTTATTCAATACAGATCAATTCAGTTCATATGATATCCCGGGTTTTGGAAGGGCGGAATTCAAAAACAGATGGACCTTCAATTATTATTTAGCCTACAGAATAGCCTGGAGGGAAAAGCAAATTATGGAAAAAACTCGTTAAACTCGTTTAAAAAATGAGTCAACAAATTCCATTTTGTTGAACACTTGCAAATCCTCTACTTTTTCACCGACTCCGATATATTTTACAGGAATTTTGAATTCTTCGGAAATACCAATTACTACACCCCCTTTTGCTGTCCCATCCAATTTAGTGATGGCCAAAGCACTAACTTCAGTGGCTTTCGTAAACTCTCGAGCTTGAATCATGGCATTTTGACCAGTAGATCCATCCAACACTAACAGTACCTCATGAGGAGCTTCATTTACAAATTTCTGAATTACCCTTTTAATTTTAGACAACTCATTCATCAAATTGACTTTGGTGTGTAATCTACCCGCTGTATCTATAATTACAATATCAGCTTCTTCCTCAACCCCTTGCTTTACAGCATCAAAAGCCACTGAGGCCGGATCGGTATTCATTCCATGGGAAACTACTGGAACATCAATTCGTGCTCCCCACATCTTCAATTGGTCTACAGCAGCTGCACGAAAAGTATCGGCAGCACCCAAAATAACTTTTTTACCTTGTTTTTTATATTGAGCAGCTAATTTGCCAATGGTAGTAGTTTTACCCACTCCATTTACGCCCACAACCAATAAAACATAAGGTTTTTTAATCTCTTCAGGAAGAGAAAAATCTTTTAGATCGTCAGTATTGTTTTCAGAAAGCAGTCCGGCTATTTCTTCTCTTAGGATTTTATCGAGTTCGCTTGTTCCCAAATATTTTTCACGGGCCACTCGCTCTTCAATGCGGTCAATAATTTTTACCGTAGTATTGACCCCCAAATCAGAACTAATTAGAATCTCCTCTAATTCATCTAATACATCCTCATCAACTTGAGATTTACCAACTACAGTACGCCCAAGCTTGGTAAAGAAACTATCCTTGGTTTTTTCCAAGCCCTTGTCGAGCGACTCTTTTTTTTCTTTAGAGAAAATCTTGAAAATACTCATTCTAATATGGTTTAAAGGTAATGGTAATTAGAGGCTTACAATAATACGAAATATTAACACTAAAGTCATTAAGAAACGGATAATAGCAGAAGTGTACAAACAAAAAAAGTCCCAAAAGAGGGACTTAAATCAATTTAAACCTTAAAAACTACAATTATTTTTTAAGTGCCTCTTTGGCCATATCCAAAGGTACCATTTCTTCACGGAAAGAATAACCTCCGTTTTTTGACTTTACTGCTTTGATTATTTTAGCATAACCTTTAGCGTCTTTATCTTTTAAACTTGCTACAACTTTCTTAGCCATGATTACTTAATTTCTTTGTGAACAGTATATTTCTTCAAAATTGGATTATATTTTTTCAACTCCAATCTCTCTGTTGTGTTTTTTCTGTTTTTGGTCGTGATATAACGAGAAGTACCTGGAGCGCCAGTTTGTTTGTGCTCTGTACATTCTAAAATAACCTGAACTCTATTTCCTTTCTTAGCCATTGTGCTTTATATTTTTTAGCAATAGAAAATTATACTAATACATTACCGTTTTCACGTGCTTTCTTCAATACAGAAGTAAGACCATTTTTATTAATGGTTCTGATTGCGCTTGCAGATACTTTTAAAGTGATCCACTTGTCTTCCTCAGGAAGATAAAACCTTTTCTTTTGCAAATTTGGCAAAAATCTTCTTTTGGTTTTATTATTTGAGTGCGAAACATTGTTTCCCACTTGTGGTCTTTTTCCGGTAATTTGACAAACTCGTGCCATATCTATCTAAATTAATTTTGTTGTCGATTTCAAATTGGTCTGCAAATATCGGCAATATTTTGATAATCACAAACCTTAGCGGAAAAATACCGCCTTATTTTTTGGTTTTCCAAGGGATTGCCGTCCTGATTTGTTAGATTTACATTTCAAGAGTGTGCAATTTACTAATTTTTAAACTTTAAAGCTATGATTGAAGAAATCAAAAACAGTCAACAAGCCATTGACATGGAAAATAAGCATGGAGCTCATAATTACCATCCGCTGCCTGCCGTTTTGGCCAAAGGAGATGGAGTTTTCCTTTGGGATGTAGAAGGGAAAAAATATTATGACTTCTTATCTTCATACAGTGCGGTTAACCAAGGACACAGCCACCCAAGAATATTAGAAACCCTTAAAAAACAAGCTGAAACACTAACTCTAACATCAAGGGCTTTCTACAATAATATTCTAGGGCCATTTGAAAAATACATCACTGAATATTTTGGCTTCGATAAGGTATTACCCATGAATTCTGGTGCAGAGGCAGTGGAAACTGCTTTAAAAATTGCCAGAAAATGGGCGACTGAGAAAAATGGTGTTGCTCCAAATGCTGGTAAAGTAATAGTAGCAGAGCAAAATTTTCATGGCAGAACAACTACTATCATTTCCTTTTCGAGTGATGCTAATGCCAAAAAGAACTTTGGCCCTTACAATCCTGGTTTTATAAAAATTCCTTACAACGATACTGAGGCTTTAGACAAAATTTTAGAAGGAGAAGATGATGTGGTTGGATTCTTGGTGGAGCCAATTCAAGGAGAAGCAGGAGTTTACAGACCTGACAATGATTATTTAAGAAAGTGTAAGGAGATCTGTAAAAAACATAACGTACTGTTTATTGCTGATGAGATTCAGACAGGAATAGCTAGAACTGGAAGTTTATTAGCTGTTTGTGGTGATTGTACTTGTCAAGGCCATTGCGAAAAGCAATCTACTTATGTAGAGCCAGACATTCTAATCTTAGGTAAAGCTTTATCAGGAGGTTTTTATCCTGTTTCAGCTGTTTTAGCTAATGATCACATAATGGAGGTATTAACTCCCGGTACTCATGGTTCGACTTTTGGAGGAAACCCACTTGGCGCTGCCATTGCCTTAACCGCATTGGAAGTAGTGAAAGACGAGAAACTAGCTCAGAATGCAAGAAAATTAGGACAACTATTTAGAGATAGAATGCAGAAATTCGTGGATTCATCTGACATGGTCAACCTTGTGAGAGGAAAGGGACTTTTAAATGCTGTAGTTATCAATGATTCAGAGGACAGTTCCACGGCATGGGATATTTGCATGGCTCTAAAAGAAAATGGTTTATTAGCAAAACCGACTCATGGTAACATTATTCGATTTGCACCACCTTTGGTTATAACTGAGGAGCAATTGAATGAGTGCTGTGACATTATAGAAAAAACGATTACGGACTTTAAGAAAAAGTAATTCTTGAAAACCTAAAAGCCTGGATGTTAATTCAGGCTTTTTTTGTGAATTTATCTCGATCTGAAATAAGATAAAAATAACTGTCTCTGCTGAAATTTAGCTTTGGTTTAAATTTTTGCAGGATCATCTTTCTCGAACATAATGAAGCTGACTAACTTGATTTAAATATATTTTTGATTCAACAAGGTTAAATTTCAGCTCCTTTGGCAGATCAGTAAATAATGGCGAGCCCCCACCTAATAAAACGGGGATTGTAGTTATTATCATTTCATCAATCAAGTCTTCTCTTAGGAAATTTCTGATTGTAGTTCCTCCATCTATATAAAGATTATTATGCCCTCTTTGATAAATTTGAGCTAGAATTTCCGACAACTCTCCTTTCAACAAAAAAGCTCGTTTGCTATGAGATTCTGGTATTTCATACAACTTTTCGCTCAAAACATAAACAGGCTTTGTATATGGCCAATCAACATCAAATCCTAGTACTGTTTCAAAAGTTTTCCGTCCCATGACAACAGCATCAATTTCCTTGTTGAATTTTGTATAACCCATGTCTGAATTATCAGGATTTGGTATTTCATGCAACCAATCAATGTCCCCATTTTTATCTGCAATATATCCGTCTAAACTTGTTGCAATGAAAACGCAGTTTTTTCTGTTCATCAACTTTGCTTTTTGAATAATTAAAACCTATTAGTCAATCTAAAACATCATTAGAAGCATTCCTAGAAGTCTAAACCAAGAACTCCTTAAGATCGCTTAGTTTGATATTACCTTCATAATAAGCTTTACCAAAAATTACCGCAAAAACACCCATGTCATTTAACTTTCGAATATCATCAATATTACGTACTCCTCCACTGGCTAAAACACAGATGTCTGGAAATTCGTCTAAGATGCTTTGATACAAATCAAATGCAGGTCCTGCTAAAGAACCCTCTTTGCTAATGTCAGTAGTTTTTACATATTTCAATCCTCTATCATAGAAATACCTGATATGCTCAACAATATCAATATCAGTATTTTGCATCCATCCTTTGTATGCTATTTTTCCATTTAAAGCATCTGCTCCTAAAGTGATCTTTTCACGACCGTAGGATACGATCCAAGAGGCAAACAGCTCCTTTCTTTCAACAGCTATACTTGCTGCGGTAATATAATCGGCACCATATTCATAGGCTTTACTAATATCACCATCTGTATTAATACCGCCCGTAAAATCAAGCTCTAAATCTGTATACCCATGAATAGCTTCTAAGATATGATAATTGACTGGTGACCCACGGTGAGCGCCATCTAAATCTACGATGTGAACCACCTTGATTCCATTATCTTCCAACTTCCTTGCCACATCGATAGGCGAATCATCATACACTTTTGCTCCAGCAATATTGGCGCCCTCAACCCTAATAATTTTACCGTCTCGGATGGCGATGGATGGAATAATTTGAATCATAGTTATAATGGTTTAAGAGTATGATATTATAAAATGTTGGCGATTTTTCAAGCCTATGCCCTGTTAATATTGCTTTAAGCTTTAAAGGGCTTTGAAATTACAGCTTAAAACGGAATTTACAAAAGAATCAGGTACAGAAATATTCAATCGTATTATTTTAAAATCTTACAATAGCATCTTTAAAAGCTAATTTTTTCATAATTTCTCTTTAATTTTGATTAGCTTATGAACCATTACGAAAAACAAATACATCATAGATTAAGCCGCTTTGTCCCTGATAATTCCGTTGATCTGGCCTTCAATCTTTGGAAAGAAAAACCATTTCGATTCGTGGTTGTGAAAGCCAGACATTCTAAACTTGGTGATTTCAGAAAAAAACCAAATGAAGATTCGGCCATCATCACTGTCAATGAAAACTTAAATCCGTACTCTTTTCTGATCACATATGTTCATGAAGTGGCACATCATTGGGTCTATGAAAAATTTAAAGGAAGAGTTTCGCCTCATGGTAATGAATGGAAAAATGCCTTTAAAGATTTGATGTTGCCTTTTCAGATTCCCGAAATTTTTCCTGAGCCTGTATTGAAAGCTTTGAATGTTTATATGCTTAACCCTAAAGCAGCTTCACTTTCTGATATTCGTTTGGCTAAAGCTTTAAAAACTTTTGACCCTGTGAATCCTGACGAAATGAGCCTTTTAGAGCTTAAACTTGGACAAAAATTCACGCTTGAAAACCGCCTCTTTGAAAAACATGAAACTCGAAGGACGCGGGTGAGATGTAAAGAGGTGAAGTCAGGAAAATACTATTTGGTGCATAAAATGGCCATGATTATTCCAGAATAGAAATTCAAAAGTCCAGTCTTCGCATCACATACTCTTCCACTCTTTCACAAAATACTTGTGGTTTTAGCGTTCTCCAGTTCAAATGCTCAAACTGGCCACCGCAATTGATGTAGGTATCCACATTAAATTGTTCCCATTCTTCTAAAACAAAATCACGGAAATTAACTCCCACGATCCAGCCATCCTCCACTTCGTCAAACCATTCTTCATAATATTCATCATCCGACCCATGAAAATTGAGGATATTTTCACCAATCAGAATGAATTTATTAATCCCCTGTAAAATCATATGCTCGATAATATTTCTCTTTAAATGCATAATATCATTATGCAAAGTATCATTCCATTCGCCTATCATTTCTATTACCGCTATTCCAACCTCATAATTTGCATACAGGATTTTGATGTAAAGCGTCTCTGAACCGATAGCATCCCATGCTGGATCAATATAATATCCATAGATCGTATCTGTAAAAAGTTCATAATTGTATTCTTTCCCATAGAATGGGGATAGTTCATCCTCTGAGGAGTCATAATATTTTAGCCAGTTATAGTAAGGCTCAATATGGTGCATGCTACAGTTTTAAATAGTTTCGATAAGTTTTATTAATGCGATAAGAAGATAAATAGTTTTTCAAATCAAGGTTTTCTTCTATTTCCAAATCAGAATTCATTTAAACACTTTTTTAGGTATGCATTAACTTTCTCGTTATGATGTTTTTTTTTAATTCTTCACTTAATAGTTCACTGTTCGTTGCCATCGATTGCAAATCAAATAAATCCCATCAAAAACAATACACAAAGTTAGAAGATTTTGCATTCTGGAAAATTTATCCACTATCCATAAGATTTTGTATATTGATGGAAATTTTTTGACATGAAAAAACTGATCTACTTTTTACCTATTCTTTTGTTAATAAGCTGTGATTTCGAACCGGAAGTGGCAGACAGAAGCAACGCTCAATGGCAAAACATTGAAAAAGATTTACAAACGGCCTTAATTATGGCTAATGACAGTGATACAATAGACATTCCCGAAGGCTACTTTAAATTTACCAAAAGCTTATTGTTGGATGACAAATCAAATATCGTTTTCAAGGGGACTGGGATTGATAAAACTGTCTTATCCTTTAAAAATCAAGAGGAAGGAGCAGAAGGTATAAAGATTGCGGATTGTAAAAATATTTCATTGGTTGATTTCACTATAGAAGACGCTTCCGGGGATAATATAAAAATAACCGATACGGACGGTGTCACTTTAAGAAGAGTGAAAGCACAATGGACTGGAAAAGTAAGTGAAAAAAATGGGGCTTATGCAATTTATCCTGTGCTTTGCAAAAACGTTTTGATTGAAAACTGCATTGCCATCGGTTCTTCAGATGCAGGCATTTATGTGGGTCAGTCTGATTCCGTGATTATTCGAAATAACGAAGCCTATCAAAATGTAGCTGGCATAGAAAGTGAGAACTCTAATTTTGTAGAGATATATGAGAATATCGCTATTAATAACACTGGTGGAATATTAGTCTTTGATTTACCTGGATTAACCCAGTATGGAGAAGACATAAAGGTTTATAAAAATGTAGTAAAAGAAAACAACCACCGCAACTTCGCACCTGAAGGAAATATTGTGGGTGTAGTACCTCCTGGCACAGGCATAATGGTGCTGGCCACCCGAAATGTAGATATTTACGGAAATGATATTATCGACAATCGTTCTGTTGGAGTGGCAGTAGTTAGCTATGAACTAGTTGCTGCAATCAGTGAAGAAGAAACCGAAGAAGCCGATGCAGAGCAAGCTGGTTCTGCTCAAAGAGTCAATAACAATTATGAATTAGATGAAAATTACAACCCTTTCCCGTGGGGAGTAAAAATTAGGCAAAATAATATCCGTAATGATAAATGGTTTGCCACTTTCCAGCATGATTTTGGTAAGTTATTTAATTTTAAATTCCCTTTTAATCCGCCCGATATCGTATTTGATGGATTTATGGCAGAAGGAAAAACTGCTAAAGATATATTATGCATTGACCAAAAAGATGTGCATTTTGTCAATTTGGATGCTCCAAATGATTTGGAAAATATGAATACAGACTTAGATGAATTTGCTTGTGATTAAAATGAAAAACGCTCTCTATATTATAATAGGTATATTCTTTCTGCTTTCCTGCAGTACTAAAGAAAGGCAAAAACAAGAAACTCAACAAAGCTCTCCGTCCTCTTTTAGCTTTACTTCCAATAGAGAATTAGGGAAAGAAAAACTCTCTGATTATAATTTTTTCAAAGGAGATCTAGCTGATTTATCCCCTCATGAAAATGTACATCCCTATCAACTTAACTCAGCACTCTTTTCCGATTATGCTCACAAAGCTCGTTTTTTTCAAATCCCAAAAGGTGAAAGCGCAGAATACCATCCAACTGAAGTAATGGAATTCCCTGTTGGCAGTATTTTAATTAAGAATTTCTATTACCCAAACGATTTTTCGAAGCCTGACGGCAACAAAAGAATTTTAGAGACCAGATTACTCATTCATGAGGAAAAAGGCTGGAAAGCTTTGCCCTACGTTTGGAACGATGAGCAAACCGATGCTTTTCTGGAAGTAGCTGGAGCTACCAAAAGCGTAAGTTGGAGAGATAATGATGGCAATACTCAAAAAATCAATTACAGTATTCCTAATATGAACCAATGCAGAAGTTGCCATTTAAAAGATGGTAAAATCATGCCCATTGGACCATCAGCCCGGCAGCTCAATGGAGATTTCGACTATACAGAAAAAGGACAAATGAATCAATTGAAATATTGGCATGCTCATGGATTATTATCGAATTTACCCACGGGAAAATTACCAAAATTAGTCAATTATGAAAATGAATCTGACCCTTTAGCCGATAGGGCCAGAGCCTATTTGGAAATTAATTGCGGGCATTGTCACCGACCGGAAGGTCCTGCCAAAAATTCAGCTTTGCACTTAATGGCCTCAGTTGATAATCCTGCTGCTTGGGGAGTGGGCAAAACGCCAATTGCCGCAGGCAAAGGCTCTGGTGGATTGAAATATGATATTGTAAAAGGAAATGCTGACCAATCGATTCTTACCTACCGCATGGAATCAAGCGACCCAGGAACTATGATGCCTGAATTAGGTAGGAAAATGGTTCATAAAGAGGGCTTGGCTTTGGTGAGGCAATGGATTAATGAGATGGAATAAATAAGTGTTTATGTTTTGATGTGTTGATGATAATAGGCTAGTAGGTTCACATTACGGATTAAAAACCGGATTAACTTAAACCAACACTTATTATTTAGATTTTTGGGTGAATAGCAATATTAGCACAGAGATTATTAACAATACATTGGAAATCGGTAAAGCCAGATTGAACATATCGATATCAGAATAATCTAGATTCACTGACAAATTAAGAATTAACAGGACTATTGATATCAAAATTAGAGATAGAGCAATCTTTTGCTGGTTATTTAGTGGTGTCATGCGCAATGGCTTAAAAAGGAAAGCACAGAAACTTAAATAAACTTCTGTGCTTTCCTTATAAAATAATATCTAGGGCTCAACAATAAAGTTTGAACACTTGTTTAAAAAGGTTTGAACATAATTTTTAGACTTTGTTTAAAAAAGTTTGAACAAAAAATCTTAACTATAGGAAATGAATCAAAGGTATTAGTTACTAATTTAGACTTATAATAAGATTTTTTCAAACATTAACATTTCAAAGCTAATAAATACTTGCGAAATATTTATCCCTAAATAAAATCACGATTTAAAATCCTTTCCAATTACTATTTAAACCCAATTTTTTTGAGGTGCTTTTGAAGCATTAAATTCTAAGAAATGCTAAAGCTACCTTAAAAAGGCAAGTTAGACATTATAATGCCGAAAAACAGAAACAAAAGCTAGAGGCGGGGCGTATTTTCTTACTTTCACTCATCCTGCAGTTCTGGGAGTATACCCGAAAAGTGCTTTATCTAGATTTAGTGTTTTCAGAGCCGGAAGAACGATAAATCCTCAAACTGGTCTGGGAGAAGACTTACGGCAGGATTCAAAGGAATGGCACAGAAAAAGAGTGGCTCAATTACCAAGGAACAGCATTTAGCAGAATCAACACAGTGGCTCGTTGGCTGACGAGAAGCCCCTATCACCGGATACCCAAACCCCACCCCTAGTTTCATCCCATCAATGATCGCAATGGTTTCAAAAAAATCCGGCAGTAGTAAATGAAGCAGGTAACGCTCAAAATAGGAATCCGTAATCAGCTGCTCCTACAACAATCCTTTTTCATTCCTCGAACCATAATTAATCACTGCTTTCACCAAAGTGTTTTTATCCGGAGTACTGGCGGTGACCTGCTATAACTATGCCGAGCTATTTGTTGGAAAAGTGGCAGAAAATCTGCTATCAGCTAGAAGAAAACCCGTTTACAAACCTAAAAGCCACACTGTAAACGGGCAAGATAGACATTTCAAATGTTTGCAATGTGGCAGAGGCTTACACTCTCAAAAGGCATTGAACTGGCATACGAAGTTGCATTAAAGTTATTTTTTTTGAAATTCACTTTATTTAAGCATTTGCTTAAACCTTTATTTTCTTATCTTCGTTATTTAAGTAGTTGCTTAAATAACTAGAAGTATGAGTAAATCGTGTATCAGAGTTTTTGCAGATGTTGAACAGATCAAACAGGGCAAAGAAGAAATTAACAGAGTCGCACCATCAATAACTACGGCAGCTAAGGCATTGAGACTGTCGGGCAATGAAGTCCGATTAAAAATTCTGTACCTGCTTAACAAAGAAACCAGACTTTGTCCCTGTGACCTGAGCGACATTTTGGAAATGACCGTACCTGCCATTTCCCAACATTTGAAGAAATTGAGAGAAGGTGGGCTTGTAACAAGTGAGAAGGTGGGGCAAACCGTGTTCTACTTTTTGGTAGAAGGTAGTATCCAGATCATAAGACATGTATTAGAGAGCTTGTTTATTGACAATAAGAAAGAACCAATATCATGAGTAGTTCAAACCAATCAAATACCTCATCAAAAAACATTGGAGCCGGATTGTTAGTGGCATTCACTTCTTCACTATGCTGTGTCACCCCTGTTTTTGCGACACTCGCAGGCATAGGAGGCATTGCATCGTCCTTTTCATGGATGGAGCCATTCAGGCCTTATTTAATAGGTCTTACAGTTTTGGTGTTAGGGTTTGCCTGGTACCAGAAATTAAAGCCAAGGACACAGGAAGAAATTGAATGCGCTTGCGAGGACGATGAACAGCCCACTTTTTGGCAGTCTAAGAAGTTTCTTGGAATCGTTACCGTCTTTGCTGTATTGATGCTTGCTTTTCCGACTTATTCCGGCATCTTTTTCTCTGACAATAGCAATACATCCAATGTTATCGTGGTAAGTGAAAATGATATTCTGAATGCTGAGCTTAGTATCAAAGGCATGACCTGCACCGGTTGTGAGCATAGCGTGAATGCAGCACTTAATAATAGCGAAGGCGTTCTCGAAGCTTCTTCTTCCTACGAAAACGGTATTGCATTGGTAAAGTTTGATCAATCAAAAGTATCTGTTGAGCAATTGGCAACTGCGGTGGAGGAAGCCACTGGCTATAAAGTCACTGGCAAGAAAATTATAAAAGAAGAAACCTTAAATTAATAGAAAAATGAAACCCATAATTTTCAGCCTAGCATTCATCTTCTTGCTTGCAGGACATGGAATGGCACAATCTGCTGATCCTCAAAAAACAGTCAAAACTATTCAGAAAAGTGAGACAGTTAAGCTCAAAGTCACCGGGCTCACCTGTGCCGGTTGTGCCAGTCATCTCTACAAGGTTTTGAAAGAAACAAAAGGGGTGATTGACAACTCAGTGCAATATCCCGGAGATATAGCTGTAGTGGATTATGACCCCAAACAAACCCAACCTGAACAGCTTATTGCAGCAATTGAAGAAAAAACAACCTATAAAGCAGAAGTACTAAAACCTAAAATCGATTAATAATGGAAAAAGAGATCGTATTACAATCCACCATTACCTGTCCAAACTGTGGACATCAAAAAGAAGAAATCATGCCTACGGATGCATGCCAATACTTTTACGAATGTGAAAACTGCCAAGAAGTATTAAAGCCAAAACAAGGTGATTGCTGCGTGTATTGCAGCTATGGAACAAATGCCTGTCCTCCCATTCAGGAAGGTGGTAAAAACAATTGCTGCTGATGAAAAAATACGATGTAATTGTAATCGGATCAGGCATGGGAGGAATGACCATTGCCAATAAATGTGCTAAAAAAGGACTAAAGACTGCCGTTACAGATTCCAGACCGTATGGTGGAACGTGCGCACTACGCGGTTGTGATCCTAAGAAAATATTAGTCGGAGCTGCTGAAATTATAGACCGGGCCAATAAAATGAAGGGAATCGGTATTCAAGGACATATCTCCATCAATTGGCAGGATTTGATGGCTTACAAAAATGAGTTAGTTTCCAAAATGCCTAAAAATGTGGAGAAAGGCTATGAAAAGTCAGGTGTAGAAATGTATCATGGAACAGCCAGCTTTGAATCTGAAAACACGGTGCGCATCGGAGACGACCTACTGGAAGCTGATAAAATAGTGATAGCTACAGGTGCCCGACCTGTTGTTCTTGATATTCCAGGGGGTAATTTACCAATTGACAGCACAGATTTTCTAAATCTGGGAAAACTCCCTGAGCACATCACCTTTATTGGAGGCGGATATATAGCGATGGAGTTTGCCCACCTGGCTGTCAGGGCCGGAAGTAAAGTGACCATATTCCACCGAGGCAAAATGCCTTTAGAAAGCTTTGAGTCTGATATCGTGAAGCACTTGGTCAAAGCTACTGAGGAATTGGGGATTGAACTTCACCTTGAGTGGGATGTGGTTGCAGTTGAAAAAAAGGATAGTGGCTATACCGTAAAGGCAGAATCAAAAGGGGGTGAAAAAACTATTCAAACGAATTTGGTGGTGAATGCAGCAGGTAGAGTACCGGAGTTGGATGGCATGAACCTGGAAAAGGCAAACATTTCCTACGGCAAGAAAGGGATTGACGTAAATGAATACCTACAAAGTTTAACCAATGAACGGGTATATGCAGCAGGTGATGCGGCTGATAGCAAAGGTCTCAATCTCACACCTGTTGCAGTTATGGAAGGCCATGCAGTGGCAACCAATATTATACGGGGTAACTCCAAAAAGCCTGACTACACGGAAATGCCCAGTTCAGTCTTTACCTTGCCCACACTTGCCGCGGTTGGCATGACGGAAGCACAGGCAAAGAAGGCAGGTTTAGAATATCAGGTAAAAGCCAGCTCAGCATCAAGTTGGTACAATGCCAAACGGATCAATGAATCAACTTATGCTTATAAAATCATTTCCGATAAAGAAGGGTACATTTTAGGAGCCCACATCATTGGCCCTCATGCTGAAGAAATGATCAACCTTTTTGCTATGACAATTAAGGCAAAGCTTAAGGTCTCGGACATCAGGGACATGGTCTATTCCTATCCGTCTATGGCATCTGATATCGGATCTATGGTTTAAAAAAGGTGTTGAAATCAAAACGTAAAATCTGAAATCAACTATATGTTCTTAATTGCAATTTCCTTTTTAGCTTCTGAGATTAAATACTAATCAGTAATTCCGCAAATACAATTTATACCATTGTACCTGCCCTTCTTCTTTCACACCTTCCATTCCTGATATTGGCATTCGTCCGGAGTCACCTTAGCAGGCAGGGCAAATCAATATTTTTCATTCAGCCCTGTCAAAACAAGAATTCATACATAATAGACACAATACTATACAGCTTACTCAAGCATATCTAAATACATTTGAAGGGGATTTCTAAAAAGATAATAATCATGCATTTTTTCTCATATATACCTATAGGATATGATTACGAAACTAAAATAACTAATGAGACGCACTAGAAAATACATTTGGATTCTTGTGCTGGTTGTTTGGTTGATGTCGGGCAGGCAGTCAATAGCACAACAAACCCTTGTACTTGCCCCAAATCAGGGATTTAAGGGAGAAGGTGAAATCACTCTTGCAGTAACCAGCACCTGCATGATACCACTTCAAATTAAGTACAAGGTTTCGGAATGGGCGATTCCGTTAGTAAGGGATTTCCCATTACTTTCACGCAATATAAAATTGATTCTCCAAAAGCTGTATTTGGAACAATCAAAGCCGATGATGAACTAGAAATTTCCTTTAAAATAACATTTAAGTTAATAAATTAAAATTCAGATAATGATGAAAACGAGCAACAATTGGTATAGAACCACCATACTTTCAATGGTGCTTCTTACAACAGGTGTAGCATATGCGCAGCAGCCTGCCCTACAGCATTTCCGGCCTAATAATAAAGCCGGGCTTAATGTATTTGAACCTTCCAAGCAAGACACCGTGGAGTTTGATAGAGTGAGAGTACGAATCGGAGGTGATTTTGCCATGCAGTTCCAAAGTATAAACCAAACCAACTCATTGGATAGTCTGGTGGATTTGGGTACAAATTTCAACCTCCCTACAGCCAATCTTAACATTGATGTCCAGCTATATGATGGATTGAGAATGCATTTGAGAACTTATTTATCATCCAAAAATCACCAGGAGGCATGGGTAAAAGGAGGTTATCTTCAAATTGACAAATTAGACTTTATAAAACCGGGTTTTCTACAAGGTTTTATGGATGTAGCCCGTATAACCATTGGCTTGGACGAGTTCAATTATGGAGATGCCCACTTCAGAAGAAGTGATAATGCACGGGCCATTTTTAACCCATTTGTAGGCAATTATATCATGGATGCTTTTTCTACCGAGGCTTTCGGTGAGCTTACTATTATGAAAAATGGTTTTTTGGGAGTCATTGGAATAACAAATGGTAAATTGAATCAAAATGTAGTAGTCAATGACAACTCTGACAACAAAGCTTCCTTTTTCGGAAAATTGGGTTATGATAACAAGTTGAGTGATGATTTCAGATTGCGTTTGACAAGCTCCTGGTATATTAACAAAGGAACCACTACAGGAACCTGGATCTATGGTGGAGACCGTGCAGGGAGCAGATATTATAACGTAATGGAGACCTTAGATGGTGATGGAGGGCCTTTTGAAGGACGATTTAACCCAAGATTCAGAGAATTAACTGCTATTCAGATCAACCCGTTTATCAAATATAAAGGTTTGGAATTTTTTGGCATATACGAGGTAGCCTCAAACAGTGACGATCAAGGCGGAGGAGCTTTTACACAGTTAGCAGGAGAACTTCTTTATCGTTTTGGAAGTACGGAACAGTTTTATCTGGGAGGACGATACAACACTGTTTCCGGAGAAATGGTAGAAAGTGCTTTAACGCAAGAAATAAATCGGCTGAATATAGGAGGTGGCTGGTATATGACCAAAAACGTAATGGCCAAACTGGAATATGTAAATCAAAAGTATGAAGGTGAAGGCTGGACAGGCACCAAATATAATGGGGGCGAATTTGATGGTATCAACATTGAGGCAGTAATTAGCTTTTAAACAGGGGAAGATGTGCCGGATACTATTTCCGGCACTTTTCTGAATACTGATTTACAAAATGGACAAGCTTGAATACTGTAAAGATATTCTTAAAAAAGTGAGTTTTGATAAAACGCTTTTAACGAAGGAGTATGAAAAAGCCTTGAAATCTCTTTCTGATGAGAAAGCCGATCTACTAGATCAATGGTATAATGAAAGGTTTGAGAATAATTCACGCAAGTCATCAGGTAACGGAAAGACCGATTAAAGGTGGTTAATTGCAAAAATTATAGTAAAAGTGTCAGTTGAATGAATTGCTTAAATAACGGTATTACCTTTGAGAGGAAGGTATGTCGGAGCGAAATTTCATACATTTAAAACATGATATTAAACAGAATCTGGAATCATTTATTCTTAATTTTACGTTTCAGAAACTATTAACAGGACGAAAATCAACTTTTTGAAAAAAACAATCTCCATAACGCTACTATTTATCTTGCTTATCGGTAATTCCGGTCTGGCAGTAGCTACTCACTATTGTGGAGGATCGGCCGTGGAATCGCAATTTGTTCTCGGTCATGCCGAATTAAATTGTGGAATGTCCGATATGGATAAGATTTGTGAAAACGGTTCTTCCGAAGAAAAGCAAATCAAGAAAAAACCTTGCTGTGAAAATGAGTATCAATCTCTTGAGATGGCAGATGAATTTCAGCATCAAGTATTTGGTAGTTCTTTGAACTTAGAATTCATCTCTACTTTTGTCGTTACTTTTACAGGCAGGTCATTTCTTTCTACGAAGCATAAAGCAGAGTTTACAAATTATGCTCCCCCGCTGATTGAACGTGATATACCTGTGCTCGTTCAGTCGTTCCTTATTTAAGCATTCCATTCACTTGATTGCAGTCAAGGCTTAGTTCGTTAAGCCCTTAGGCATTATTGATATGCCTGATTAATATGCCTTGTAAATCCGTTCAAATTTGAATATTAAGAATATGCTAAATAAAATTATTAAATACTTTCTTGAGAATAAATTAGTTACCGTTCTCATCTTAATTGGCTTCATTGCCTGGGGTATTGTGACCGCCCCTTTCGGCTGGCAGATAGGCGCATTACCTTCTGATCCCGTTCCGGTAGATGCCATACCGGATATTGGAGAAAACCAACAGATTGTCTTTACCCAGTGGCAGGGCCGATCACCACAAGACATAGAAGACCAAATTTCCTATCCGCTGACTACCTATTTATTAGGTATTCCGGGCGTAAAATCTATACGGAGTTCTTCTATATTTGGCTTTTCCAGTATCTTCATTATTTTCAGTGAAGATGTAGAGTTTTACTGGTCACGTTCCCGTATCCTTGAGAAACTAAGTTCCTTGCCTTCCGGCTTATTACCGGAAGGGGTCCAGCCTGCACTCGGGCCTGATGCCACTGCGCTGGGCCAGGTGTATTGGTATACCATTGAGGGCAGAGATAAGGATGGAAACCCTACCGGAGGATGGGATCTCCACGAAATCCGTACCGTACAAGACTTCTACGTCAAATATGGATTAAACGCAACAGAAGGCGTTTCGGAAGTGGCTTCTATTGGTGGCTTTGTACAGGAATATCAGATTGATGTTAACCCTGATGCTCTAAAAGCCTATGATATCCCATTGCATAGAGTAATGCAGGCGGTACAGAAATCAAACAAAGACGTGGGGGCTAAAACCATTGAAATAAACAAGGCAGAATACCTGGTGCGTGGTTTGGGTTACATCAAAAAAGTAGAAGACATTGAAAAGGCCGTAGTTGCCGTTCAGGAAAATGTTCCCATCCGTATTAAAGACATAGGTGTAGTTACCCTGGGGCCATCCACCCGTAGAGGCCTGCTGGATAAAGATGGTGCTGAAGTGGTAGGTGGCGTAGTGGTGGCCCGCTATGGTGCCAATCCCTTGCAGGTCATTAACAACGTCAAGGATAAGATCAAAGAAATAGCCCCGGGACTGCCTAAAAAAACGTTGGCAGATGGAAGGGAAAGCCAGTTGACTATCGTTCCGTTTTATGACCGCTCCGAGCTTATTTATGAAACATTGGGAACCCTGGAAGAAGCCATTTCGCTTCAAGTGCTCATTACCATTTTGGTAGTGATCGTGATGGTGTATAATCTCAGGGCTTCATTTCTCATTTCAAGTATCCTGCCGATTGCGGTATTGATGGTATTTATAGCCATGCGCTATTTTGGTGTTGATGCCAACATAGTTGCACTTTCAGGTATTGCCATTGCCATTGGTACGATGGTGGATTTGGGAGTTATACTTTCTGAAAACATTATTAAACATATAGATGAAGCTCCTCCCGGTCAAAAACTGATAGATACCATTTATAATGGAGCTTCAGAAGTGGGTACCGCTATTCTCACCGCTGTTTCTACCACAATTGTCAGCTTCATTCCGGTCTTTACCATGCAAGCTGCCGAAGGAAAGTTATTTGGGCCTTTGGCATTCACAAAGACCTTCGCTTTGGTAGCTGCGCTGTTGGTGAGTCTATTGATCATGCCTACCTTGGCACATTGGTTCTTTGGGTTCAAAATTAATAATAAATTTCTTAAGAAATATGGTGGCTATGCATTAGTACTATTTGGAATTATAGGGCTCTTTACCGCTCAGATATGGGGTGGTGTACTGCTGGTACTGTTTGGTGCAATCGCAATTGTAAAGAATATCTTTGACGCTAAAAAGGAACGCTTTTCCAGGCCTGTATTATTTCTCTTCAATTATGCCGAGCTGATCATTGTACTAATTGGCGTAACCTGGCTTTTAGCTAAATACTGGCTACCGCTAGGAGCCTCAAAGTCTCTGTTACTCAACTTTATTTTTGTGACCTTATTGGTAGGATTTATCCTGGGGTCGTTCACGCTTTTAGAATATTACTACAAATCTATATTAAAATGGTGCCTGGATAATAAAATAACTTTTTTATTGATACCTACTTTCTTGATTTTGCTTGGCGCTAATGTTTGGTTGGGTTTTAATACCATTTTCGGGTTTATTCCTAAAGCATTGGACAATCTCGGCTGGGATGTCCGGACAACTACAGTTTGGTCAGGCTTGACCCATACTTTCCCGGGTGTAGGAAAAGAATTTATGCCTTCTCTGGACGAAGGAAGTTTCTTGCTCATGCCTACCTCCATGCCACATTCCGGTATTGAGTTCAACCGTAAAGTAGTTGGTCAATTGGATATGCTCCTGACCAACATCCCGGAAGTAGAATTAACGGTAGGCAAATTAGGACGGGTAGAATCTGCCCTTGATCCGGCACCTATTTCCATGTACGAAAATGTCATCAACTATAAACCGGAGTACATGCTCAGTGAAAAAGGGCACCGAATAAGGTTCAAAGTTGATAAGAAAGATCGCTTCATACTCAATAGCGGTGATAGCCTTTCTAATGAAGAAGCCATTAACCGAGGTGTTGTTTTGGAGGAACTCATCCCTGATGATAACGGGAATTATTTCCGTAACTGGCGGCCGCAAATTGAATCTCCAGATGATATCTGGAATGAAATTGTTAAGGTCACCAAAATACCGGGAGTAACTTCAGCACCTAAGCTGCAGCCTATTGAAACCCGCTTGGTGATGCTACAAACAGGTATGCGAGCCCCCATGGGTATCAAAGTATATGGTCCGGATCTGAAAACGATAGAAGACTTTGGGCTGCAACTGGAGGAAGTGCTTAAAAATGTTCCTTCGGTAAAAGCGGAAGCCGTGTTTGCCGACAGAATTGTAGGTAAGCCCTATCTTCATCTTAACATCAACAGGGATGAGATTTCACGCTATGGGCTTAATGTGGAAGATGTACAGCAGACCATTGAAACAGCCATTGGAGGAATGAAAATTACTTCAACTGTGGAAGGAAGGGAGCGTTTTCCAGTGAGGGTACGTTATCCACGCGAACTCAGGGACGATCCTGAAGCATTGGGTAAGATCCTTTTGCCTACACCTACAGGAGCACAAATACCGATCAGCCAGGTGGTGGACTTTGAGTATGTGAGGGGACCACAGGCGATCAAAAGTGAGGAAACCTTTTTGGTGGGTTATGTACTATTTGACAAAAGGGACGGATACTCGGAAGTTGGAGTGGTGAATGATGCCCAGGCAGCTATTCAGGAAAGAATAGATACAGGTGATTTAGTCGTTCCTGCCGGGGTCAGCTACAAGTTCTCAGGAAGCTATGAAAATCAGGTAAGGGCTGAAAAGAGGCTTTCAATCATTGTTCCGTTGGTATTGGGTATCGTCTTCCTCATCCTTTACTTCCAATTCAAGTCTGTAGCGACTTCATTAATGGTGTTTACTGGTATTGCCATGGCATTTAGTGGAGGCTTTATCATGCTATGGTTGTATGGCCAGACCTGGTTTGCGGACTTCTCCCTTTTCGGTACGAATTTCCGAGACTTGTTCCAAATACATACTATCAATTTGAGCGTGGCTGTTTGGGTCGGGTTTATTGCCTTGTTTGGTATAGCCACTGATGATGGGGTATTAATGGCTACTTATTTAGATCAAAGTTTTAATCGTAATAAAACAGACAGTCTGAAAGGAATAAGAGCGGCAACAGTGGAAGCTGGTCAACGAAGAATAAAACCTGCCGTGATGACCTCCGCCACCACCATCATTGCCTTGCTGCCTATACTTACCTCAACGGGTCGCGGAGCAGACATCATGATCCCAATGGCTATTCCAGCATTCGGAGGTATGTTCTTCGCAGCCGTCACCTTCTTCATCGTGCCGGTTTTATACGCTATGAGGGAAGAAAGAAAATTTAAAAAGACACAACCATGAAGATTATTGTAAATATTGTAATACTTGTTTTTCTCGGAACCAGCGTAAGTCAGGCGCAGGTCCTGGATGACTATTTTAAAATAGCAGCGGAAAACAATCCGGGATTACAGGCGAAATATCGGGAATTTGAAGCGGCCATACAGAAGGTGGAGCAGGTAAATACTTTACCGGACCCTAATTTCTCTTTTGGTTATTTCATTTCACCGGTGGAAACGAGGGTAGGACCACAAAAGGCAAGGTTTTCCCTAACGCAGATGTTCCCCTGGTTTGGGACGCTACGGGCACAGGGAAATGCCGCAGCTTTAATGGCGGAAGCAAAATATCAAGCCTTCTTAGACGCTCGGAATAGGTTGTATTACCAAGTGGCAGCGGCCTATTATCCGCTTTATGAACTTAATCAATGGAAAGAGATTGAGCGGGAGAATATTGAAATACTGGAGTCTTATAAAACCATTACCAACAAAAAGTTTGAAAATGGAGTGGGTACGATGGTTGACTTCTTGCGTGTGGATATTATGTTGAAAGACGCCACTACAAACCTTTCCATTCTGAACGATAAGGAAGCTCCTCTGCTGACCCGGTTTAATAAACTACTCAACAGAGAGGAGGACGCATTGGTAACCGTAGAGGATTCACTCGTTGCTCAAGCCTTGCCTGATAATTTCAGAAAGGACTCTTTGCTTACGAACAACCCGGTATTGGAAGAACTGGACTTAAAAATAGCCTCCAGTGAGGCAAGTGAGGAGGTCGCTTACAAACAAGGGCTTCCAAAATTTGGTGTAGGATTGGATTATGCTATTGTGGGAAACAGACCTGAAGTGGAACTTCCCGACAATGGTCAGGACATTCTAATGCCTATGGTTTCTGTCAGCATTCCCATTTTCAGGAGTAAATATAAAGCCGCTGTTAAAGAAGCACAGCTCATGCAGGAAAGCTATTCACTCCAAAAAAAGGACTTTGCCAATACCCTAACGTCAAACTACGAAATGGCCTGGTTTGAAATTCAACAACAGCAAGAATTGATTGAGCTATACGATCAACAAATTCAGGAATCCAATCAGGCTTTAAATCTATTATTTACGGCTTACAGTAATTCAGGAAATGAATTTGAAGAGGTACTGCGTATGCAACAACAGCTTTTAAAATATGAAAAGATGAAGGCAACGGCCGAAACACAATATCAAATTGCCCTTGCTAAACTCAATTACTTAACTGCAAAAACATATTAAGATGAACGCGAATAAAAAAATAATAATCGTAGCACTGTCAACACTGGCAATAGGTTTATTGCTGGGTTGGTTGATTTTTGGTGGTTCATCATCCGAAAGTAAAATGGATGATGAGCACCAGCACACTACAGAAATAGCTGGCGAGACCGTGTGGACTTGCTCCATGCATCCTCAGATCCGTCAGAGTGAACCCGGAGACTGCCCTATTTGTGGTATGGACCTTATTCCTTTGGAGGATGATCAGAATGAAGTACTTGACCCTATGGCAGTAAGTATGTCGCCTACCGCCATGCAACTGGCTGATATCAGAACGGCTGCTGTAGGAACCATGGATCCGGTTAAGTCGGTTAGGCTGAACGGAAAGGTACAGGAAGATGAGCGACTGGTTTTTTCTCAGTCTTCCCATATACCGGGCAGGATAGAAAAGCTGATGGTCAATTTCACAGGTGAGTTCGTAAGGAAAGGGCAGGCCATTGCTTATATATACTCTCCAGATTTGGTTACTGCACAGGAGGAATTATTTGAAGCACAAAAAATTAAAGATACACAGCCGCAATTGTTTAATTCCGCCAAAGAAAAGCTCAAAAATTGGAAACTTTCCGACAGTCAGGTAGAGCAAATTCTCAAAGTGGGGACACCGAAAGAGGAATTTGCTGTTCAAGCTGATGTTTCGGGCTATGTAACTGAGAAAATGGTAAATCTGGGTGATTACATCCGAAAGGGAGAGGCTATTTATGAGATTGCAGACCTTTCAAAGGTATGGGTATTGTTTGATGTTTATGAATCGGATATGCCCTGGATCAAAAAAGGTGATAAGGTAAACTTTACAGTGGCCTCTCTACCGGGAGAGACATTTGAAGGTAAGATAACCTTCCTGGATCCTGTTATTGATCCTAAGACAAGAGTAGCAAAAGCAAGGGTAGAAGTGCCCAACAAAGACAATCAGCTAAAACCTGAAATGTTTGCATCCGGTACGGTAGAAGCTACATTGCCGAAAAAGTCAAATAACATAGTGGTTCCCAAAACTGCTGTTATGTGGACAGGCAAGCGTTCGGTAGTTTATGTAAAAAATACCACTAGTAGTGGAGTAAGTTTCATGATGCGTGATGTGACGCTTGGGCCGGGTTTAGGTGACAGCTTTATTGTGGAGAGTGGCCTTGAAGAAGGTGAAGAGATAGCAGTCAATGGCACCTTCAGCATTGATGCGGCAGCACAGTTGGCTGGTAAGCCAAGCATGATGAATCCGGAAGGAGGCCCGGCAATGACAGGGCATAACCACGGGGGTATGGATACGCCAGCTTCGTCAGGCCAGGTCAAGAAAAAAGAGACTAAGCCAGTGTCAATTAGTCAGAAGGCGAAAGAAGCATTGCGGCCCCTTTATACTGAATACCTCAAATTTAAGGATGCCTTAACGGCTGATGAATTTGATCAGGCTCAAAAAGCCGCTTCTGATCTCAAAACAACACTGGATAAGGTGAATATGGCTGCTTTTACCGGTGAGTCACACAATGCTTGGATGAGTCATAGCAGCGACCTGAAAAATGCACTGCAACATGTTCAGCACCTTAAAACGATAGCCGAACTACGCACTACATTTCAGCAGGTATCTGAAGGAATGATTGCCATGACCAAAGCCTTTAAACCCATGGATCAGACACTGTACGTTCAGTTTTGCCCTATGGCAGATGATAATAAGGGAGCAAATTGGTTGAGTACCGAAGAGGAAATCCGCAATCCCTACTTCGGAGAATCTATGCTCACTTGCGGAGAGGTACAGGAAAATATCAAATAAAATGAAAGAATGCTGTAAAAGAGGGAATGAAAAAGCCCCTTCAAAATTAAGAATATGGGCTGGACGAATCGTCTGGGGTACAGTAGTCCTTCTGATGACTGGGATAGCCCCTGTTTAAATGTTAAACCTTTAAAAAATCAATAAAATGAAAAGTGTAATGAGAAAAAAAACAGTTTTAATAATGGCTCTGGCTTTAGTAAGCTTTGGAGCATTTGCGCAACACGATCATGGGAATCATGATGACAAAAAGGAAATGGGCCAAAAAATGGATCCTATGTTCAAAAACAAAGATTTGGGCGTGGCTTACGGCCATTATATCCACCTGAAAGAAGCCCTGGTCGCTTCACAGATGAATGAGGCCAAAAAGGCTGCAACCAAACTGGAAGCGTCTTTAGTCTCGGTAGATTCCGGGCAGGAAGCTAAGGCGGAGGCGGCAAAGGTGGTTTCAGCTACTACTTTGGATGGCCAGCGCAAAGCTTTCGCTTCGTTGAGTAATGAAATGGCCTCTTTAGTAAAAAGTGGTGAACTTTCTATGGGTGAAGTGTACCTGGAGTATTGCCCAATGGCAAATAACAATGCCGGTGCCTATTGGCTATCCAATCAAAAGGAAATCAAAAACCCCTACTTCGGTGACAAAATGCTGAAGTGCGGAAGTGTAAAAGAAACAATCAATTAAAATACAATATTATGAAAACTACTAAGATCATATTAACAGCAGTAATGGGACTATCGATTAGCCTTTATTCCTGCAATGATGATGACATGCAAAACAAGCTGTCCGAAGATGACATCGTGGCACTCGAAGGTTTCAGAGAAGCTTATACAAGGGCAAGTGATGCAAATTTGGAATTAAAAGGATCTATTCAACAAGGTGATTTTGATGGAATTCACTTCCATGATTCAGTTTTTCACCATTATGAGGGGTTGTTTGAAGAACATCATGAGGATTATTCTCACTCCAACGACCATGACGACCATCATCATGATGCAGACGGCATGCACATGGGCTCCAATGCGATGAATGGCCACGATCAGGGAGATGGGCACCATGATGACGATCACCAATCAATGGATGATCTAATGGATGATCATGAAACTAGCACACATTAGGAAGTAATAGTTCCTGACCAAGTGGTACCAGTTAGAGGTTGGTGGTGAAATCTGGCTGGTACCCTTATCACAGAACTGAAATGTTGAGGCATGAATAAGAAAAGAGAATCGAACAGGATAAAAACCAAAATGGATAGGCAATCGATATTAATCCTGTCAATATTTGGTGCGATAATTATTGCTGCCCTCTTTCGGTCGTTTTCATTTAACTTTAGTCAAATACCGGTCGATATTAGCGAAGAGGAACAAATCCCTAATGAACTGGTATGTATGGTCAATGACGCATTCATGGGGATAGAGCAAATTCCAGTTGAAGCGGATGGCAAAACTTACTATGGATGCTGCCAGATGTGCGTAAGCAAAATAAAAGAGAATACTGACAATGTGCGGTACGCTACAGACCCTTACTCAGGAGAGAAAGTAAACAAAGCGGATGCATTTATAGTTTTCAAACCCGGTCAGAAGGCAGCGGTATTCTATTTTGCTTCCGAGGGAAACTATAACGCCTATTTGGATAAGCAATAATTATGCTTTCCACATATCGGCATTATTGTTATATTTATATACAGATTTCAGCTATATGCTTCATTTTGTAAGAAATAAAAGCTTCGTTATCGCGGTATTGGTACTTTTCGCAAGTATTGGTGTCGTGCATATCGCCTGCGGTATGGGGAGTTGTTTCTGTATTAAGGAAGTAAGTTGCCCTCCGAAAGCCGATGCTCAAGAGAATGAACATCACGGTGAATCGCATTCAGCCGAACAGCATACCAACGAACACGAGGGTCATCACAAGACCAACAAAAATGATTCAGAGGATAATGGCTGTTGTCCATCCCAAAAATGTTGCGATACAATATCTCAAATTTACCTGAATAAAAAAGCTGTTAAAATTAGCGCATCCGATGTTGGTCAAAGCGAGGTAAAATTATTTGTAAGGAATGAGTCAATCATCTCCTATGCGACCTACTTAGTAAACACCAATAGCTGGATAAAATGGGCACGATTTAAGTCTCCTCCTCTAAAAAATATTGACATCAGAATCTTTATTCAGTCTTTTCTCAATTAGCCTTCATTTCACACTTCTACATTGTTTGAGGTAGGGTGCACCCTTATCTCAATTTCTTCATTTGTGATTTTAAATCAAGTGGTATTGTGCACCAGTATGTGATTGGCATACGGTAGCATATAAGCCTTTAATCTATTGGTTAATGCGAAAAAACAGGAATTATTATATACGTAAAACACACCGTTATCTGGGGATAATTATTGGTATTCAGTTTTTATTCTGGACAATTAGCGGATTATACTTTAGCTGGACTGACATTGACGAGATCCATGGTGATCATTTTTTAGAAGAAAATCCCCATCAGACTACATTGGGCTTAGCAGGGATGGATCAAATTGACTCGACCTTAAATGTTAGTACGTTGGTGTTGAAATTCATCAATGATGATCCTTATTTTTGGGTTAACGATAGTACGCTCATTGAGGCTAAAACAGGAAGTGTCAAACATAAAATATCAAAAGAAGAAGCCATAGCCATCGCGGATGATCATGTTGCTGATCCATACAAGGTCAGGGACATACAATATATTACAGAAGTGGACGATCATCATGAATACAGAGGAAGGCCACTGCCTGCCTGGGCCATTGGATATGAAGGCTCGCAAAAATTGACCGCTTACGTATCTGCGAAAGACGGCAGCTTTCAACGTGTGCGACATAGAGATTGGCGTTGGTTTGATTTTTTATGGATGACGCACACCATGGATTACGAGAGCCGGGATGATTTTAATAACTGGCTGTTGAGAATATTTTCTGTTTTTGGTTTGCTAACCGTACTATCGGGCTTTACTCTATTCTTTGTGACCAATAAAAAGAGAATTAAGAAAAAGGCTTGATAGGTATTATCGTATGAAAGAATGTTGCAAAACAGGGGATGAAAAAGCCCCTTCAAAATTAAAAAAATGGGCTGGACGTATCATCTGGGGTGCAGTAATTCTCCTTGTGACTGGGATAGCCCTTATGCAAAGGTTTAAATTAAATAACAATAAAATGAGAAATGTAATGAGAAAAAAAACAGTTTTAATAATGACTCTGGCTTTAGTAAGCTTTGGAGCATTTGCGCAACACGATCATGGTAATCATGATGACAAAAAGGAAATGGACCAAAAAATGGAGCCTATGTTCAAAGACAAAGATTTGGGTGTGGCTTACGACCATTATATCCACCTGAAAGAAACCCTCGTTGCTTCACAGATGAATGAGGCAACAAAAGCTGCAACCAAACTGGAAGCATCTTTAGGAGAAGTAGACAAAAACCAGAAAGCTAAGGCAGAGGCGGCAAAGGTGGTTTCGGCTACTACTTTGGATGGCCAGCGTAAAGCTTTCGCTTCGTTGAGTAATGAAATGGCTTCTTTAGTAAAAAGTGGTGAACTTTCTATGGGTGAAGTGTACCTGGAGTATTGCCCAATGGCAAATAACAATGCAGGGGCCTATTGGCTATCCAATCAAAAGGAAATCAAAAACCCATATTTCGGTGAAAAAATGCTGAAGTGCGGAAGTGTAAAAGAAACAATCAAGTAAATAAAACAATTTAATAAATAGTTTAAGGCGTCACGCAAATTTTTGAAAAAAATAAAAGTTTGTGTTTTGTCCTTGGACACTAAACAATCAGAAAAATGAAAACGACTCTATTAACAATCGGATTAGCATTGACAATTATCTCATGCAACAACTCAAAAACAGAACAAAAAGCAGCTGACAACACAGCGGAAACGGCTGCAAAAGCAGAGAATACAGCTACCAATGATCAAGAAGGTGGAAAAGCTATAACACCTGTCCTTGATGCTTATCTGGCAGTGAAGAATGCCCTTGTGAATGACAATCAAGAGGAAGCTGCCAAAGCGGGAGGTACACTGGCTACTGCTTTGGAAGGTCTTGATATATCTCAATTTGATGCTGATAAGCAAACTGAGCTGCAGGAGATTGTGGAAGTAGCTAAAAACCATGGTGAGCATATCTCGGAGAGCGAAATTGGACATCAAAGAGAGCATTTTGAGGCCTTGAGCCAGGATATAAAAGACCTGACTGCTATTGTCGGTACAGACAGAACCCTATACTACCAGTATTGCCCTATGTACAACGATAACAAAGGTGGTATGTGGTTAAGTGCCAGTGAGGAAATTAAAAATCCACTATTTGGTGCTAAGATGATGAAGTGTGGCAAAGTACAGGAAGTCATCAGCTTGTAAGAGCGGTCATGAAAAAGGCAGCTATAATTATTTTGATTTTGAGCATAGGGATACAATTTATTCCTATGCCCAAAAATCAGAGCAATGAAGTACCAAAAACGGACTTTTTACAAACGATTGAGGCACCTGTTAACATTCAGCAGATGATAAAAGCCTCTTGCTATGACTGCCATAGCAACAATACAAACTATCCCTGGTACGGCAGGGTTCGGCCATTTGCCTGGTTGCTGCAGCAGCACATTGATGAGGGCAAGGACGAACTTAACTTCTCCACCTTTCAGGAATATTCCGGGCGAATGCAACGTGAAAAAATTCGCTCCATGATTTCACAAATCAGTGATGGTAAGATGCCCCTGAAAGAATACCTCTGGATGCATCCGGAGGCAGAACTGACCAATGATGAAAAGGAACAATTAATTAAATATTTGGAAAAACTAAATCCCTAATAACTAAAAGAAGCAACACCATGAAGAATTTTTTATATCTACTCACAGCCTTAATACTGGCTTCCTCTTGTAATTCGCCCACCTCGGATGAAAATCAGAAAACTGAGATGAAACAGGAAGAAGTAATTGATTTAGCCACAGAAGTGCAGGCAGTTAAAAAAGTAATGAAGACTTACAAAGAAACCCTGGAAAGTTTGGATGTGACAGATTCCTACGCATTGTTCACCGAGGATTCGGAGGTACTGGAACAAGGAAAAATAGAAGGAACCTACCGAGACTATATCGCCAATCACATTGGGCCCGAACTTGGTCATTTTGAATCATTCACTTTTAGTGAATATGAAATATCGGTAGTGTTGGATATGCCCTATGCATTCACGACTGAGTCCTATATCTATAACATTGTTTTGACGGAAGATGGCCGCAAGGTCGAGCGTAAAGCAACGGCCACATCAATTTTGAAAAAAATGGATGATGAATGGAAAATTATCAAAACCCATAGCTCATCAAGAGCAGTGAAATAATTAACAATAAAATCAAATATTATGAAAAATTCAAAAATTTCACTTCTAATATGCATCCTGTTGACAAGTGTGTTTTCAGTACAGGCTCAAAACCTTACAGAAAAGTCAGGTGAAGGAAATGTGGATAACCTTCCGGTTAGGGAATACACGATCACGCTTAAACAGGAAATGGTCAACAAAGCCGGCAAAGATGTTAAAGGAATGACTGTTAATGGCAGCATTCCCGGGCCTACCCTCCGGTTCACTGAAGGAGAGTATGCCGTGATCTACGTAAAAAACGAAATGGACGTGGAAACCTCAGTTCATTGGCATGGACTGCTTTTACCTAATTTTTATGATGGGGTACCCTACTTGACCACTCCACCCATCGAGCCGGGCCATACCCAAAAATATGAATTCCCTTTAAAGCAATCCGGTACATACTGGTACCATTCGCATACCATGCTTCAGGAACAAAGTGGGGTTTACGGCTCTATTGTCATTCAACCAAAGGAAGAGCCCCTTGAATATGATAAAGAGTTGGTGATGGTGCTTTCAGACTGGACAAATGAAAATCCAATGAGCGTTCTTCGTTTTCTAAAAAGAGGAACGGAGTGGTATAACTGGCGAAAAGGAACGGCCACGCCACTGAACCAGGTAATCGCTCGTGGAGCACTGGGTGCACAGCTTAATTTTTGGAGGCAGAGAATGGAAAGTGCCGACATAGCAGATATTTATTACCCGGCTTTTTTGGTGAATGGCGAGCAAAAGCAAGAATACCCTGACTTCAAACCAGGTGAAAAAGTAAGGTTACGGATTATCAATGGCGCAGCTTCAACGCAGTTTTGGATGACCTTTGGTGGTGGAAATCCCACTATTGTTTCTGCCGATGGTCTTAATGTGGAGCCTGTTGCCCACAACAAGACCTTCATCGCCATAGCCGAAACGTATGATTTCATTGTGACTATTCCAGAAGAAGGCAAAATGGAATTTAAAATCACTGCGCAAGATGGATCCGGTACCGCATCCGCATTTCTGGGGCAAGGTGAAATGCTACCAGCACCTGCGGTGCCCCGGCCAGATAAAATTGCAATGATGAAGCAAATGTCCAAAATGGATATGCGTATGGGAGCCCCAGCCCTGAAATTCCGTCCAAAAAAAGTTGACCCTGAAAAAATGATGCGAAACTGGGGAATGCAGATGAAGGATGGAATGAGCGGCATGAACATGGACAACACGAAAAGTGACATATCAATGCATCAGGGGATGGATATGAAAAAGGACGATCCTGAAGAAACTAAAATGAGCGGAATGGGTGATGATAAAATGATGCAAACCTCACCACCATCAACCAATATGGAATCTGCAGAAATGGGCGGAATGAATATGTTTTCTGAATATAACTATGATTACCTCAAGTCTACAGAAAATACAACCTACTCGGAGGATGTTCCCGTAAAAGAAATTCTCTTAAATCTGACAGGTAATATGAGCCGCTATATCTGGAGTATGAATGGCATACCACTTTCTGAAACCGATAAGATTAAGATCAATGAAGGAGAAGTAACAAGGATTACTTTCAATAACCTTACCATGATGCACCACCCAATGCACTTACATGGTCATTTTTTCAGGGTAATCAATGAGAATGGAGATTATTCACCATTAAAGCATACCGTGAATGTGCCACCGATGCAAAAGGTAACGATTGAGTTTTATGGAAATGAATACGGTGACTGGTTCTTCCACTGTCATATCCTTTATCATATGATGGGTGGTATGGCACGTGTAGTAAGCTATGATACGCCAAGAGATCCACGAATGGAGCCATATCCCGTGTCCAAACTTGTGCATGAAACCAATCAGTTTTATACCTGGGGAATGGCTGATATTGCCTCCCACACTGGCGCACTAAATGTGGTTTCATCCAACATCCGAAACCAGTTCAATTTTTCGCTGGAATATGGCTGGAATGAAAATGTAGAAACTGAATTTTCTTATGAATATTATCTTTACGATTATGTGCGTGTCTTTGGGGGTGTAAATGTTGAAAATACCACACGAAATAGTCTGAATGATATAAAAACCACGGCAGTGGCCGGTATTCGATTGTTCACCCCTTATATGTTTAATGTGGACTTGCGAATTGATAACGAATTGAGACCAAGAGTAGGTATAGGTCGATCTGTAATGCTTTTCCCAAGATTTATTGTTTTTGGCTATTATGAATATCAGCTAGATGCCGGTTGGGTAAATGATCTTGAGAGCAATGTGGGCTATACTCAGGAAATTGTGTGGAACGCAGGTGCGGAGTTTCTCCTATCTAAAAACTTTTCTCTAATGGGTAGTTTTGACAATCGCTTCGGTGCTGGTGGAGGACTCTCGATAAGATTTTGATTAAAAAATTAAGGTTATAACAATTAAACTATAAAACCAAAAAGATGGAAAACAAACAAAAAAACGATAGCAATTACCTTAAATTTTTCGCAATGATAGCCACATCAATGGTGGCCATGTTCTTTCTAATGTACACCCATTCTTATCAAATCATTGATCATTTCTGGTTTAGCGAAACCAGGTTTTTTATGACACTGATCATGGCCGGTTCCATGATCATCATAATGCTTCTGTATATGCTGAATATGTATAAAAAGCGAGGGGCAAACATAGCAATCATCGGCTTGGGTATCGTATTGATTGCCGGTGGTATAGGATTGGTGAGAAGTCAGGTAACCGTCACGGGTGTTGACTACATGGAAGGAATGATTCCACATCATTCAATTGCTATTTTGACAAGTGAGCGTGCTCAAATAAAGGATGTACGGGTAAGGAAACTCGCTGACGAAATTATTAAAGCCCAACGCAGGGAAATTATGGAAATGCAATGGTTGATCAACGACATCAGAGAAAATGGTGTGGTGGAGACAGAAGAGGAAAAGAAAAACAGACCCTTACCTGAGTTTGAAGGTAAGTTAGATGAAGAAACACGAAACATGAATGACTAGCTTGCTGATCTAAAGGTTGGAAGGTAGCAATTGATCGTCTCAAAGCGATAGATAACGTTTTAAGGGAGTAGCTAAACAATTATGTAACAATTGTTACATCGTTTTACGATTTAAATCACTACAATTCCATTGGACAGAAAATTAAAAAATTGAAAGATGAAATACTATCACGAAAAAACATTAAAAGGCGTAAGCTTTGAAGAAGCGATTCAAAAAGTAACGGATGCTCTGAAGGAAGAAGGGTTCGGTATCCTTACCGAGATCGATGTAAAAGAAACCCTGAAGAAAAAGCTGGATGAAGATTTTCGGCCTTACAAGATTCTGGGTGCCTGCAATCCGCCTTTTGCTCATAAAGCATTATTAGCCGAAGATAAGATTGGCGCGATGCTGCCCTGCAATGTAATTGTACAGCAAGTTGATGATGGCGTTGAGGTTGCGGCAGTAGATCCGCTGGCCTCCATGCAGGCAGTAGATAACAAAGACCTAGCCGTAATAGCCGAAGAAATTCAATCCAAATTGGAATCAGTTATTGAAGGTCTATAACTTCCTGTCATGAGCGATAAAAATAAAATAGCTAAGGAAAATTATAAGGAAAGCATGGAGACCAGCTATTGCATCAGCAAGAGGTTCGGTTCCATGACCTTCCAGGAAGCTATCGATTATTCCAAAAAGGCTTTTGAAAATAATGGTTTTGAAGTAGTCATGCACTTTGACTTACAGAATCATATTAAAAAAAAACTAGATGAAGACATCAGGCGATATACACTCTTGGGCATGTGCAATGCTGCATTAGCAATAGATGCACTGTCCGTAGAAAACAAAGTGGGTATCATGCTTCCCTGCAATATCATCATTCAGGAAACCGGAGAAGAGGGCGTGCTGGAAGTAGCTGTAACCGACCCGTTGGCCGCATTGGAGATAGCTGATAATGGAAAACTAAAATCACTCGGAAAGAGGGCTAAGGACCAATTGCAAAAAGCATTAAATGAAGTTGAACATCAAAACAATAAATTATGAAAAAGACAAAAGATCAAATTTTAAATGTCCTAATGGTCATGCTGGTTGGTGTTTTTGCCACTGCGTGCAATAATCCCGGGGGAAATGGAAACCAGGATCATGGCGATGTTATGGAGGATAACCAGACCGAAATGATGGAAGGTGATAATGATCACATGCATGAGGATGGGCAGTCTGACGAACACATAATGAGCGATACCACTTCGATGGACATGAACGATGAAATGGAACGATGATAGTACCCTGTATGGTACAACATATTCCAAATTGAAAATAAATCTATTTTTTAACTAAACAATAAAATCATGTATACTAAAATCTTAACAACTGCTACTACTCTATTCTTCTTTTCACTAAGTACCATTATGCATGCGCAAAACGTGGAAAAAATGATGAAAAAAGAGAATAAGCAGCAAGAGGTATTCACTACTATTATGAATGATAGTGAGATGATGAACAAATTCATGCAACAACTCTCCAGTAACCCTGAAGCGATGAAGGCCATGCATCAGCAAATGATGCAAAACCAGGAGCACAGAAAGATGATGATGAAAGATATGATGGGAAATAGGGAGGAAGGCCAGATGATGATGCAACAGATGATGGCCAATAAAGAAAAAAAGCAGATGATGATGGAAAACATGATGGGTGACAAAGAGGGTAGAAAACAAATGATGGAGAAAATGATGGGAGATAAATCCATGAAAGACATGATGATGCAACAGTTGATGGAAAAACACCACGACCAAATGATGGAGAAAATGATGGATAATCCCGAAATGATGAAGAAGATGATGCAAAAAATGCATGACAAAGGCATGATGGACAAAAGTTCAATGATGAAGGGGAATGAAATGATGGATAAAATGAAAGATAGTGCTCAAGATCATCATTAAAAATACAATAGTACACAGTATAACAATCTTTGTATTCATTATTAAAAAGTAACACTATGAAATACTTCAAACAATCCAATAGGATGGCAGTATATTTGGCTTTGATGTCATTATTGCTTACTCAGGTCTCTTGTAGCAGCAGTCAACATATAGCTCTTGCAGCAGGTCAACACATGGACCCAACGTGCGGAATAGTTGTTAACGAGCATACGGCTATTTCTTATTCTTACCAAGGGACTATCTACTATTTTGATACAGAAGAGTGTCTTTCGGTGTTTAAGAAAAATCCAAATAATTTTATCAAGGATTCACGTGGAAACTGGAATGTAAATGCTTCACATATGGGTTGGTGGCTTCCTGCGACAGGGGGTATAATGGTGGTTGGGATGACTCTGGCTATGATTCTTGGATTAAATCATTAAAACAAACATGAAATACTACGATGTTTGGATGGACTGTATTGCTCATCTGGCTTATTAGTCTTGGGAATTCCGATATACTTGGTAAGGCAGGTAATAAAGAGTGGCACTGGACAACATCGAAAGATAGCTATGCTGAGAACGAAATCAACATGGTTGAGATTTAGGAAATAACGACTTAACTGGAGAAATGATACTGAACTCAAAAATATACAAGTCAAGTGTTTTTCCCGACAATCCTCATTTCCGGTATAGTGTGACATTGTATTAGAGTATTAAGAGTGGTCAAAAAAAAGAAACAATTAGTGTTATCGAATTTGTTAATGAAGATAAATTGCCGTAGCGAGGAGGTAATACTAGAGAGAAATAGATTTTTTAATTTAAGAAGATTTTTATGGAAATTTCAATAGCTGCAACCAAGACGTGTCCACACCGGCCAATTCTTGAAAATGAGCTTAAGCATGCACGGCTGCCATTCAAAGTAATTTACTTTGATGAGCATCCAGAACTGCTTGAAAAATATCAATTAAAACATTCCCCATTGTTGATAGTAGATGAGCAAGTAGAATCTATAGGCATGCCAGGAATGGAAAAAATAGAAGAGTTAAAAACAAGAAATGTGGACCTATCGCAAATAAGAATCCCTAAAAGGGATAATAACCACATGATCCCCAACCGTGTAAAAGCTGAGCCGGGTTTAGTAGAGGTTGATACTACGTGGGGAAGTATCCAGCCAATGCAGGTTGCACATGGTGTCCTTACAGTTGAAGAATTGAAAGTACATTATCACCAAAAAATGAATCTGCCTATTATTGATGCGCGAAAACCAGATACAAATGACGCAATAAGCATTGCTGGTTCAAAGAATATTCCTTTCGATGAAGTGGTAAAAAGAATAGATGAAATAGATAAAAATCATCCCAGTATATTTTTTTGTAATGGCCCGCAATGCCCTCAATCTTCAACAGCTATAAAGAACCTTTTGAAGGCAGGCTATCCAGCTGATAAAATTTTATATTATAGAGGAGGGATGCATGACTGGATTACATTAGGTTTACCAGTAGAGGAAATCTCTGTATAAAAATGATGAGCGAAAAAGAAGTAAGGCTCAGGCTCAACATTGACAGGCTTGTACAATCTATTTTATCAAGTGAACCTATAGAGCATGTAAAATATTTGTAATTGTTACACTAAATAAATATATAAGGTTATGATGTACGGATGGATTATTGGGGTAATACTCATTGTAGTTTTAATTGTGGCGTTGGGCAGGGGCGGTATCTTCCAAAAGAACAGCGGAGAAACTGCTGACAGTCACCATGATGATTCAGCAATGGAGACACTCAAAAACCGCTATGCCAGAGGAGAAATTGACAAAGCGGAGTTTGAAGAAAAAAAAGCAGAACTGAAAAAGACCAAATAGAAAGTGGGAAAATATAAGAAGAACAGCCTATCACTCACAGGAGCTATCTCTTTAGGTACCGGGGTGATGATTGGAGCAGCTATTTTTGCCTTGCTGGGACAAGTGGCTGAATTATCCGGTTCATTGTTTCCGATAGCTTTTCTGGTCGGAGCAATCATAGCAGGGTTTAGTGCATATGCCTATATAAAGATGTCAAATGCTTATCCTTCAGCCGGGGGTATAGCCATGTACTTAAAGAAGGCTTATGGTAAAGGTATTACCACGGCTGTAGCTGCGCTATTGATGGCTTTCGCCATGGTCATTAACCAGAGCTTGGTAGCACGTACATTCGGGTCTTATACCATGCAGTTATTTGATGGGAATCAGAACGATTTTTGGATACCCTTGCTGGGTGTGATTTTATTGGTCATCACTTTTTTGATCAATCTTGCTGGCAATAAGGTCATCGACAGAGTTTCCTTCTTCATGGCAATCATCAAGGTTGGCGGTATAGCCATTTTTGCGATTGGTGGACTTTGGGCGGCTGGTTTTTCATTTGGAGAAGCTATTCCTTCAGAAATCTCAGGTGACTATTCCGTAGGGAGTTACTTAGGTGCCCTCGCGCTTGCTATCCTGGCTTACGCAGGATTTACCACCATCACCAATAGCGGTGAAGAAATTGTTGAGCCTCACAAGAATGTAGGAAGGGCGATATGGATATCACTGATTATCTGTACCATTGTCTATTTGCTGGTCGCATTTGCGGTATCAGTCAATCTTTCCGTTCCCAAGATTATAGAGGCAAAAGACTACTCCCTGGCTGAAGCGGCCAGGCCGGCTTTCGGAAAATATGGCCTATGGTTCACTGTTGGAATCGCCATCATTGCTACCGTATCCAGTGTTTTGGCCAACGTGTTCGCTATTTCCAGAATGACTACGATGCTTACCGAAATGAAGCTGATACCTCATAAGCATTTTGGTATGCCGGGTAACCTGCAACAGCATATGTTGACTTATACCATAGTCATCGCCATTGCACTAACCATATTTTTTGATCTCAGCAGGATTGCATCTTTAGGAGCAATTTTTTACCTTATTATGGATATTATTATACAATGGGGTGTCTTTAAACATTTACGGAAAGAAATAAAGGCTAATGGAGCCATACTTTTAGCTACTATTGTGCTTGACGTAGTTGTTTTGGCAGCCTTCATTTGGATGAAAGCACAGAGTGACATGCTACTGATTATAGTATCGGCAGTTTTGCTAACCCTGATTATCGCAGGTGAAAAGTGGTTTTTGAAAATGAGGAAATTTAAGGTGGAATCAAGTAATAACTAAAACAGAAAATCATGATGGATCAGGGAACAAATTTTGGTATGCACGGTGGAGGCTGGATGTGGCTCTTTTGGGGGCTGTTGCTGGTAGTGCTGGTGCTTTTGATTGTCTGGTTGGTAAAGCAGATACGCAAATAATTTAAACCTAAAGAGATATGAAAGAACCTTTCAGAATAAACAGAAGAAAATTCTTGGCAAAGGCTGGAGCAGGGGCTGCGGTAACCATGATATGGCCTTTCTTTTCTTCCTGTGACAGTCAATCTTCTACTACAGCAAAGCCTAAACTCAGCAAGGATTTTCAGCCTGATATAGATTTGGAACTGAAAGCGGTTCAGCGCGACTTATCTATTTTACCAGGCTCAAAAACAAAGGTGTGGGTGTATGAAGGAAAATTAATTAAGGGCAACAAAGAGGCACTCCTACCCTTGCAAGGGAGCTATCTGGGACCGATTATCAAAGTACGTAAAGGGCAGAAAGTCCGTATTCGCTTTCAAAATGACTTGCCGGAAGAGAGTATTGTCCACTGGCATGGCATGCATGTGCCGGAACGGTACGATGGCCACCCGCAAGATGTAATTGATAGTGGAGAAACATACATCTACGAATATGAAGTAATGAACCGGGCAGGCACCTATTGGTTTCATCCCCATCCACATGGACGCACCGGTCCACAGGTGTATAATGGTCTGGCAGGCCTTCTACTGGTCACCGATGAGGAAGAACAGCAACTCAACTTACCGCAAGGGGAGTTTGATCTTCCGGTCGTGATCCAAGACCGAACTTTTGATGATAATAATCAACTGGTCTATCTTGAAAATGGCCAGATGGGCCGCATGACTGGGTTTTTAGGAAACCGGATACTGATTAATGGCAGACCTGAACAAAGGTTAAACCTGAAAGCAGGTTGCAAATACAGGTTGAGGTTACTGAACGGGTCAAACTCAAGGATCTACAAACTGGCCTGGGAAGATGGAAGTCCAGTGACTGTTTTTGGCATGGACGGAAGCTTGTTAAATGCACCCAAAGAATTATCCTATCTCATGCTCGGCCCGGCAAAAAGGGCGGACGTTTGGCTGGACTTGACCAACAAACCCGAAGGCACTGAATTGACCATGAAAAACACATCTTTCCCTCTTGAGTTAATGTCTGGTGGAATGATGGGCAATGGAGGAATGATGGAAGGTGCTAAAAGTGTCCTGCCACAAGGTAGCGAATATCCTGTGTTTACCGTGCTTGCCAATGCTTCGGGGAGTAATGATTATACCTTACCGCGGCAATTAGCTCAGCCGGATTACATTGACCCCTCAACTGCTGGAAATCTAAACGCCCCGCGGCAATTTACCTTCGCGATGGGCCACATGGAATGGACGATTAACGGACGTACCTGGGAAACGACTGAAGTAGCTGATGAAGAAATCGTCAAGCTTGGAAGCATTGAAGTTTGGGAACTGATCAATGGCGGAGGTATGATGGACAATGATGACGATGGTGGCGGCATGATGGATGGTCACGGCACGATGGATAATGGGGGCATGATGAGAGGTGACGATGGTATGATGAGCGGGGGAGGAATGATGGGCAATATGATGCAGATGCCCCACCCGATCCATATTCACCAGGTGCAGTTCAATATTTTAGAAAGAAATGTCACTGATGTAGATCCCCAATTATGGGATGCCGTAAAAGATGGTTTTGTTGATGAAGGCTGGCACGATACCGTTTTGTTGATGCCGGGGATGAGTGCCAAAGTTATCATGCAGTTCAAAGATTTTAAAGGCTTGTTTGTATACCACTGCCACAATCTGGAGCATGAGGACATGGGAATGATGCGAAATTTTAAAATAGTGTAAGTAATGGATAATCTAAGCTTTGGTATTTTTGTTGTGCCGATTATTACGTTAACGTTGATTATAATGTTATATATCCATTTTTTCAGGAAGGCAGCAGATAAGCGTAATTATCAGTATTTCGTAGCTAGAACATCTGTTGTAGCTTTTGTGCTAAATTTTGGCTGGGAGGTAGCTCACGGATTTTTGTATGAAAATTTTCAATACGATCTTGAACACGTTTCTTTTTGTGCATTGGCCTCAATAGCGGATGTGCTCATGGTTCTGGTTTTACTCTTCTTATTCGGACTTATATACAACAACGTTTATTGGATCAGACGTTTAAAATTTACCAGAACTTTACTATTAGTACTTGTAGGGTTTCTAGGGGCTATTTTAGGTGAGTTTTGGCATACATGGCGAGGAGATTGGTCATATGCTGATACGATGCCAATGCTTCCTCTCATAGAAGTTGGCCTTTCACCAGTCCTACAATTTTCTATTTTACCGTTGATCATATTTCTCATAAGCAGAAGAAAAATATGAATGGGGTAGTATACTACTATTTTAGACTTTTAATTATGAAGCACGAAAAACAAGCAAAATTAAATAAAGTAAAAGGACAAATTGGCTATGCCATGATGTGGTTTTTTTTAGCTGGATTAATTGAAACACTTATGTATTTAGGTAAAATTGAAATGTTTATCTACCATATCGTTGCTTTAGCTCTATCTGCTGTCGGGTGTTTTAAAGTTTTCAAAGGATTTGAGAATTATAAGCATTACAAAAATGAAGGTAAATAAGAAAATTTTTACCTGTAAGCTAATTTCGAATAATCATCCGTTTAACCATTTAATGTTATGAAAAATACGAGATCATAGCTCGAAAAAAAGGCCAAAAGGAAGGGATTGAAGTGCTTCGTTTGATTCAAAAAGTTTACCTGAATAATGAAATTATTGTGGCCTAAAGCTATTTTATAAAATTTCAATAAAGACAATCAAATCATGGGAATTATGAATGATATATTAGATCTGTAGGGAGAATCCTCAAAAACTGCAATTGGGTTTTTCTGGAAATCAGGCTGGGCTTTTGTGTTAGGATATATAATAAGCTCAATGATTCAGGCCTTTGTTCCAAAGAAGAAATTGACTCAGCAAATGGGTAAAGGAAATGTTAAAAGTATTTCACTCTCTACTTTGTTTGGTTCCATTTCTTCTTCCTGCTCATTTGCTGCCTTAGCAGCAGCGAGGTCTCTTTTTCAAAAAGGAGCACATTTCATAAGTACGGTCGCATTTATGTTTGCTTCCACCAATCTAGTCATTGAGCTTGGTATCCTTATATTCATTTTCTTAGGGTGGCAGTTTATAGTAGCTGAAGTAATAGGAGGACTAATTTTGATAACTATTAGTGGACTTATCATCAAGCTTACGTCCCCTAAAAAATGGATTAAAGCTGCCAGAGAGAAAGTTGAGGATGAATCTGCCGAAGAGGAGGATTTTGATTGGAAGGAAAGGATTAAGTCGAAAGAGGGCTGGTTTTTAGTGGGAAAGAAATTTGTGATGGAATGGAAAATGGCCTGGGAGGATATTCTTATTGGCTTTACCATCGCGGGGTTCGTTTCTGTATTAGTCCCTCAGTCTTTTTGGGAAGCAATTTTTTTAAATGGTATGCAGGGGGAATTACCTGATTTTGTGATCCGGCTGGAAAACGCGCTGGTAGCCCCATTTGTAGCGGCAGCTACATTCATTGGATCCATGGGAAACATACCGCTGGCGACTGTGCTCAACGAGAACGGCATTCTGTTTGCCGGATTGATGGGCTTTATTTACTCTGACTTAATGGTGCCACCGCTGGTCAATATGAATAGAAAATATTATGGTACCCGCATAGCCCTTTACATTGCAGGGGTGATGTACGTCAGCATCGTCATTACGGCATTGATCCTCAATTATAGCTTTGATCTATTAGGCGTATTACCCGAAGGCAGCCGGAAAGTAAAAGAAGTGACACAATTCAAGATTGATTACACTTTCTATTTTAACATCGTGTTTGCTGCATTTACTGCACTCATGCTATACTTCAATTTCAGGACAAAAAAGATGGAAACCGATGGAGGCCATGATCATGAACACGGAGGTGGCGGTATTTCTTTCAAAAGAGTCGTTGTATATACTTTCGTACTGATTGTGGGCATTGGCTTGGTAATATTCCTTTTATAATCCGTTGAATGGCATGGTAACTGGGATGAATTTCAAAAAGAAAAAAATGAAAACCTACGAAACACTATCTGAAGCATTAAAAGACCTGAAAGAAAGAGGATATTCCAACGATTTTAATCTCAAACCGCATTGTATTGAATGCCCGGCCGATAAGCTCGAGCTACATCCTGAGCAGTTTGAAGTAAAAGAAGTATATCGGTTTGAAGGCATGAGCAACCCGGATGATAACTCCATTCTTTACGCCATTAAATCTACCGATGGACTTAAAGGCGTATTAGTAGATGCCTATGGTGTTTATTCCGAAGCGTTGAGTGAAGCAATGATCAATAAATTGGTTGTTAATCGCTAGTCGGCTGAAGAATATTATACATCTAAGTTGAGATTTTGTACTGAAGTTTCCAGGCAAAGGGCATAGCTTTAAATTTTCTTAATTATTGAAGGGCTATGAAAAAATTAGGACTACTATTATACTTCATGTTGTCATGCATTGTGCTCTCTGCTCATGAAGGGGAGAAACATGAAAAAAGCACAAAAGAAGATTCCACACATTTGGAGCAGCCCCAAGTGGATTATTCTCATATACAAGCACAACAGGAGCATGAACACGATGAGCATGAGACTAAGAAAGTCACAGCAGACCTGGACGATTTCCCTAATCTGCATCCGCTTATGGTTCACTTCCCAATCGTATTGTTATTGATTGGAGCTGTCTTAGCTATTGTTAACGTGATTCTCCTAAAAAAAGAAGTAGATTGGGTCATCACGGGAATGGTTTTAGTAGGTGCGTTGGGTGCTTATCTTTCAGGGAGAACGTTCCACCCACACACACATGATTTAACGGAGCATGCGAAACAGGTGCTTGCGCAGCATGATCTATGGGCCGACTGGACTATATACTTGAGCATTGCCGGCTTTGTGGCTCAGGCGGTCAGTCAATTTATTTTTAGACAGAAACGTTGGGCTGTAGCAGTGGTTGCCTTGTTACTTATTGCTTCCGGCTATGCGGTGTCGCGCACCGGTCATTACGGGGCACAACTGGTACATATAGAAGCGGTAGGACCGCAAGGCAAATTCCTTGAATCTACAGAAGGACATGCTCATTGAAATTTTTTGTCAATATAGTGACTTATATCATGTTTTTACTTAACATTTATCATTTGATTTATACCTGATTTTTACCGACATTTATGCAGTAGTTATCACTTCTATTGGTATGATGATAAAATTGCACAACATAAAACAATACATAGTAACCTTGCTCCTCACAGGTTTTATTAGTGTATTTGTTTGTGATGCTTTTTGTAATTTTGGAGTGATTTCTTGGGGCAATTACCCAACTAGTACTAATGAGATGGTTCATCATTCAATAAAAGTATATGACCTTGATGATCATCACAATGCCCCTAAAGATCATCATCACGATGATAAGCATAGCCATGATGCTGACGAGGAGGAGTGCTGTGACGAAGTAGTGAATAACCTGTATGCCTCATTAATCAAATATGAGTTGAAGCAAACACCAGTTGAGGCTCCAGCCTTTCAAATGCTTTATCGTATTTATAATTTAGATGTTGAAGCAGAGATCTTTAATAAACAATTACTCCCGTTTTTATATACCAATTTGCCACCACCCGTTAGTGGTAACCATATTCGTATTTTTATTCAATCCTTCCTCAATTAGCATTCATCTGTTAGGCTAATCATGAAGTTTGCCATTTTCTAGCTTCCATGCTTTTTCAGCCTTATTCTATTCTTTTCAAAAATTCTTAATCACTTTTTCTGCGCAGAGCAATCTATTGCCGGCCAAAAATTATTGTTGAAGTAATTCATTTCGCAATAAGCAAAGATTTTAACCGGCCCATACTCCTTCACTGGATTTAATCCAGGATCAGAAGAAGTTTAACCCCTATAACAGATGAAAACATTAAATCTGAACATTAAAAATATGGTATGTCCGAGATGCATTCTGGTTGTAAAAAATGAATTAGAGGAACTCGGAGCATTTATTTCAACAATTCAGCTTGGCCATGCTACAATACAAGTGCCTGAGACCCTGACCAAAGATAAAATTGCGTCCAGATTAGATACTTATGGCTTTGAACTTCTTGAAGACAAAGAAGAAATCCTGATGGAACAGATTAAGCTTGGAATTCAACATTATATAGAAATGCTGGAAAAATCTACCAAAGAGATCATGTTGTCTGATTTTCTGGCACACGAAATAGGTAAAAACTACAATTTTCTAAGCAAGCTCTTTTCAAAGATTGAAGGACTTACAATAGAGGCCTACTACATAAACAAAAGAGTGGATAGGGTAAAAGAGCTTATAAAGTATGATGAACTTAACTTAAGTGAGATTGCTTTTAAGCTCGGATACAGTTCTGTTCATTACCTATCCAGCCAATTTAAGCGCGTTGCTGGTTTTTCTGTAACTGATTATAAAGAAGTAATGAGAAGCGAGAACCGATACTACAAGAACTTATCTGATGCCCTAGGCAAATTAAGAGAAAAGGGCTATACCTATAACTTCAACAGAAAGGATGATTGTGTGGAATGCAAGGATTTGTGCGCCAGTTTTCAGATTGAGGAATTGAATATTTCAGAGTTCTACCGGTTTGATGAAAATGAAGATGCAGCAGGTAAGTCTGTCATTTATGGTATAGAAACAAAAGATGGCTTGAAAGGACTACTTATTGACAATAGCAATCTTCAAAACAGGGAGTTTTTAAGGAGGCTTTCTGATAAGTTAAAAGATGAGCCTAATGAAAAAAGGGATTGAAAGAAATGATCTAAATCTCGTACAATAAAGACAAGATTTCGAAAAAGGAACCTCCTTTTTTTCACTTACATTCATTAATATAAAAAGCAATACTATGAATCATACCAATTTTGAGTTTAAGTTTTTGAAAGTTCCAATTTTGACCGTAGCCACTGTTTTAATAGTAGGATTTATACCTATTCAGCAAACAGTAGAATGGAAGGCTCCAAAAGAGGCTGATGCATTAAAAAACCCTTATAAAGGAGGCTCTGAGGACATCAAAGCTGGCAAAAAGATTTTTGCCAATATGTGCACCATTTGTCATGGTGATAAAGGTAGAGGAGATGGTGTAGCTGGTGCAGCGCTCAATCCAAAACCAACCAACTTGACCACAAAGACCTTCAACGACCAAAGTGACGGAGCCATTTTTTGGAAAATTACAGAAGGCCGAGCACCGATGGCATCCTACAAAGCCACACTTTCTGAAGAGAATAGGTGGCAATTGGTTAACTATTTAAGAACACTGAAAAAATAAAACGTTTGACTTATGAAGTATAGATGGTTTTTAAGTTCCATGTTGATTATAATTGTGTTATTTGAATCAAAGGCACAAAATCAACAGAAATTATTCGATCCCAAACCAGGTAACAGTCGATTTTTGATGCGTGGCTATTCAGATGCAACCTTCATGTCTAATGACGAAGAAACTACCTTTGGTAATGCACGATTTGTACCCTTATTTCTTTACAAGCAATCGGATAAACTGTTCTTCGAAGGTGAATTGGAATTTGCCGTAGAGGATGGTGAACTAGAAGTAGCACTAGAGTATGCCAATTTCAATTATAGCCTCGCCCCCAACCTAAACCTAAGAGCCGGTAAAATTCTTATCCCGTTTGGGATATTTTTCGATAGGTTGCATCCATCCTGGATTAATCGCTTACCTACGGTGCCACTTGGCTATGGTCATGATGGAATTCTCCCAACCTCAGATTTAGGGGTGGAATTAAGGGGCGCATCTTACCTGGCAGGGATGAAGTTCAATTATTCAGTTTACGTAATGAACGGCCCTCGCATAGAGGATGGAGAAGAAGAAGCGGACGAAGTAGGAATGATCGTGCACGAAGGTCAAGAGGACAACAACAATAACAAGGCATTAGGTGGCCGATTAGGCCTGTTCCCTTTCAGAGATCAGTCGTTGGAAATCGGTTTTTCTGCTCAATCAGCCAAGCTCGGTGACCGCGACTCTGATTTGGAAGATATTGGCGCCTTGTTGTATGCTTTTGACTGGACTTACGTAAGAAAAGTATCCATTCTGGGCGGGGTGATTGACCTTAAAGGCCAGCTCAACTTCATTAATATCGATGACCAAACTTATGAAGTTGAAGAAGATAGCGTGATGGAATCCTACACTTTCGACAACCAGTCCAACTCAACTTTCTTCCAGCTTGGTTATCGTCCCACTTTTGGGTCAAGCCAATTTGTCAAAAATTTGGAGCTTGTAGGACGCTATTCCACTTTAAATACACCAGAAGAAGCCCCCTGGGAATCTGAAAGTACGCAATTGGCAATAGGGCTCAACTATTGGATTGATTGGAGAACGGCTATCAAGTTTGCTTACCAGATAGACAACGTAATCGGGGGGCATGTTGAAGACGCTGAGACATCCGTAGCGCTGGATATAAATACCTTTTATATTCAATGGACCTTAGGCTTTTAAAACTTAAAATCATGAAAAAAATCAATAAAATAATATTATTAGTTACTGTTGTTGTTTTTGTGACAATAATTTTTACGCAATGCGCCACGCAGCAAAATGCCACAAGCACTGAAAGTACGAGTTTTGCCAAAGGAGTACCAGAATATGTCTTGCAAAAAAGTGGCGCCCAGCTCTGGGCAGAGTCCTGTATCAGATGTCATAATACGGCATCTCCAGCAACTTTTAGTGATACAGAATGGGATGTAGCAATCAAACATATGGAGATAAGGGCACAGCTAACCAAAGTGGAAGCAGAAAAAGTTTTGGAATTTTTAAAATCAGCCAACTAATAAGAATAATTAAACCACTGGAAGAACAAATCAAAATCAGACTTTAAAATTTTTGCTTGTAAAATTCCGATTGAAAAGGCTTTCTTTTCTTTAGACATAAAATTGTATGACCTAAAAATATTAGCAGAAAGTTTATTTAATGAAGCCAATTCTGGAATTGGAAAAGCCACCGGACTAGAAGCCGCAAGGGAAGGCGCCACAGTAGTTGTGGCAGATCTTCCTGGAAATGATCATGAACAAACCTTAAATGAAATTAGGGCATTGGGTGCTAAATGCTTTTTCGTACCCATTGATGTATCAGATGTTAATAGTGTAAAGAAGGCTATTAATTTAACGGTTGAAAAATGTGAAAGGCTTGATATAGCTTTTAATAACGCAGGTATTGGAAGCCCTTATTCCGGCATTCATGATATGCCAGAAGATGTTTGGGATAAAATAATCAGTGTGAACCTCACAGGGCAATTCTACTGTCTAAAATATGAACTGCAGCAATTCCTTAAACAAGGAGGAGGAGTAATTGTCAATATGTCTTCTTTAGGTGGCCTAAAAGCAGAACCTGGATTGGTACCCTATACTGCTGCAAAACATGGTGTGCTTGGCACTACAAAAAATATAGCCATTCAATATGCGACTCAGAATATTCGCGCAAATGCGCTGTGATCCTATTATGTTGAAACACCCTTGCTCAGTGCAGCCCCTGAGAAAATACGCAAACAATGGGTAGACGCTACACCTATGAAACGCCTGTGCACTCCAGAAGAAGTGGCGAAAGCTTTCATCTATCTAGCATCTGCCGATTCGAGGTATTGCAACGGCACTCAATTGGGATTAGATGGAGGGGTATTTGCATAAAGTAGCGCTAGAAAATCAGAAAAACACGCAGAAAAGAGATTCAGTAGTAAAGGCAAAAAAGGCAATAATAAAAACAGTAAAATCTAAAATCAAATAGCATGAAAAAGAGATATGAATTACAAGGAATGAGTTGTGGCGGTTGCGTGAACAGTGTAAAGAAGGCATTGCTTCAAGTCCCCGATGTTTCAAATGTGGAAATACAATTGCGTCCACCGGGTGCAGTTATTACCCTCAACAAACCCATTACTCTTGAGGAATTACAAGCCGAGCTAAAAAAAGCAGGACATTACACCATTAAAGAAGATATTTCAAACGCATCAGCGTAAAATAGAAGCTGAATAAAAATAAATCGACTGATGTTTGCAAAATATCATACATCAAAGACAAGATATCAAAAATAGAGAGCGGTACTTTCTCGTAATTTTGAATAACAACCGACAATCAAAGGTTGATAAATTATTTGAAATCATAAAATAAGAAATCATGCATTGGTTTGAAGGACACTATTGGGGTATGCACATCATCTGGTGGGTGATCTGGGTGATATTTATAATCTGGATTTTCGCCACACCATGGGATATACCCGGACAAAGAACGAAAAAGGAAACTCCATTGGATCTTTTGAAAAAGAGATACGCTAAAGGAGAGATCAGCAAAGAAGAATATGAAGATATAAAAAAGACCTTGTTAAAATGAAGGAAATTAAAGCTTTCGTCAGGCCGAATCGATTACCTGATATTGTAAATCATTTGCGTGAAGAAGGAATTTGTTGCCTAACCGTCTTTGAAGGAGAGGGAACTGGGCACTACACGGATGAACGGAAGGATTTTCCGTCTTTGCGGCACCCATTTTCACATGCTAAAATAGCAAAACTGGAAGTTGTTTTACCTGATAAGGAAGTGAAGACAGCACTACAGATTATACATCAAAATGGAAAAACAGCCCACTCAGGGGACGGCATTATTTATATCACAGAGGTTAGTGATATGGTCAAAGTAAAAACTTTAAAACCCGACTTACATAACAAGGATTGATCCTACAGTGATATTTAAAGAAATTTTTTGGGTTTCTTTTAAGGGATCACCTTAAGCAAAGTAGTCGATAAAATTTGAATATATCTATGAAAAATATTTTAGTACCTACCGACTTTTCCTCAACTGCTAACCGGGCGGCTGATATAGCCATAGCTATAGCAGAAAAATCAGGTGCGGAAATTCATTTTTTGCATTTAAAGATAACGCCCGTGCCTTGGGTCAAACTAGATAAAGAGAAGGAAGTACGTTTTCCCGAAACCCTAAAAGAGATAGGGCATGCCAAAAACGAGCTTAATAAATTAGTAAAAAAAGCAGAAACAAAGGGCCTGAAGGCACAACAGTTTCTGGTATTTGATGTTGGAAGAGAAGAAATACTGAAGCATATTCCCCATCATAACCATGATTTTGTAGTAATGGGTTCACATGGTGCATCGGGTGCAAAAGAAATGTTTATCGGATCCAATGCGCAAAAGGTCCTCAGAGATGCTACTGTACCCGTGTTGATCATCAAAGAAAAGTCTAAGTGGCCCGTTAAAAATGTGGTTTTTGCATCCAATTTTGAAGAAGATGTCAAAGAACCCTTCAAAACGGTGGTGAAGTTCGCTGATCTCAACGAATCCAATATGCATCTTCTTTATGTCAATGTCCCATTTTCATTTGAGGAGACGGACAGGAGCCTTGAGAAAATGCATGCTTTTCACGAAACCTGTCCTCGAGGAGGAACCTGCACCACCAACATCTACAATTCGCTAAATGAAGAACGCGGCATTCTGAAGTTTTCCGAATCTGTAAATGCTGACCTTATTGGATTAACTACACATGGGAGATCCGGCTTCTTTAACCTGATAGGAAAGAGCATTACCGAAAACCTGGCAAACCATGCCGATATACCTATACTAAGTATTAACCTTAAAAGATAACGATATGAAAAATACTTTGAAAACAGTGGTAACACTCACTTTATTGATTGCAGCATTATCTGCCTGCCAGCAACAGAAGGATGTAAGCACAATGTTAGAAAATGACGATACCCGAAATGAGATATTTAATACCATCATTTCAGATCATGAATTAGCTGAACAATTGATGACCAAAATGATGGAAGATGATCATACCCAAATGATGATGAAAGGCAATGAGCAGATGATGGGTATGATGATGTCAGACAATGACCAAATGATGGCTTTGATGAAAGATAAGCCTGATATGATGAACAAAATGATGAACATCGCTGAGGCGGATTCGTCCATGTGCACCCACATGATGACCATGATGAAAGATAAACCCAACATGATGGGACAGATGATGGAAATGATGCATAAAGAAGGCATGATGGATAAAGAAACAATGATGAAGAACAAAGAAAAGATTGGGGCAGAAAAACACACTGGCCATCACTAAAACACCAAAACTATGAAAAATCACATGCTATGGATGTTAATAGGATGTCTGGGGATATTCCTTTTACTATTCCTGCTACCCGTTTTTGGGTTCAACGGATCCAATTCACTTTTTATATTCATCATCATATTTTTCGTAGCTCACCTCTTTATGATGGGTAGGCATGGAGGACATGGAGGACATACTGGGCACAACAATAGAGAAGAAAAACAATCAAAAAACGAAAAGGATCATGCAACACATCAACATTAAGAAATTCGCATTATCATGGGGAGTAGCAGGTGTGGTATTCTACTTGGGCTGCATTATACTCATGTCCACCGTAGGCCGTGAAGGCACCATTCTGTTTTTTAACAGTTTGCTACACGGGCTAGACACAACTTCGCTGATCAGAATGGACGTCCCTTGGACAGAAGCATTGATCGGACTGGTGGAAATGTTTATACTCGGGTGGCTGTTTGGGGCTTTGATAGCTTCTGTTTACAACGCTTCCTTCAATAAAGGTTATCGAAATAAATAAATATAAAAGTGATAGATAGAGGTGGAAATTAAAAATGTGAGGAATGACTTCAGTATAATTTTAATTCATGCGCTCATAGGAGCAGCTTTGTTCTATTTTCTGGTTCACCCACTTACGATGGTACTTTATGGATTCGAATTTAGTCATCAACCCTTCTCATTTTCTTTAATTGGAGATGTACTAAAAGATCAACTCTGGCAATCATTTTCATTTCGCATGATGGGTATGAATACGACCCTTACTGTTTTCGGAACAATACTCGGTGGAGGATATGGTATGCTCTGGCGAAAAATTAGAGAAAAGAGGCTTTTGATTGATAAGCAGGAGCGACTTCTTCAGCGCGACATCAATAAAATCATAGAAATGGGAGAAAACGAGCGGGTGGAATTTAAGTCTTCCATTCGCTATGATTATAATAAGAAAACACCCAGCCGCGACTTGGAGCTTGTCATTGCAAAAACTATAGTAGGCTTCATGAATTCAAGGGGAGGAAAGCTTATCATAGGTGTGGATGACACAGGTGAAATATTAGGGTTAGAAAGTGATTTTAAAACCTTGCGACATAAAAATACAGATGGCTATGAGAGAAAGATTTTTGAGATCATAGCCAATAATATTGGTCAGCAATATTCATTTAAAAACCATGTGTCTTTTCATCAAATACAAGGAGAGAAAGTATGTGTTGTAGATATAGAAAACTCTCCTGAACCAGCTTATTTGTCGAAAGGAGAAAACACGGTGTTTTTTACCCGTAACGGAAATGCTACATGCCCCCTTACAGTAAAAGAAACAGTTGAATATCTGGAAATGAGAAAATAAAAAAATCAAGCAAAATGAAAAACAAAACCGAAGTAGTAATTGTGACAGGAAGCAGTGGAATGATAGGGTCGACCTTGATTCATAAGCTGGCTGAAAAATACCACGTAGTTGGATTTGACCAAGATGGCTATCCTTTTCCGCCTATAGAAGCTGAATGTGTATGTGTGGATCTTACGAGCGATGATCGAATGGATTTTGCTTTCAAAAGAGTTCGCTATGCCTATGGCAACAAAATAGCTGCGGTAGTGCACCTTGCCGCCTATTATGATTTTTTAGGGGAACCCTCCGATCTGTACGATAAAGTGACCGTCAAAGGCACAGAACGACTGTTAAAATTCCTACAGGATTTTGAAGTGGAGCAATTCATTTTCTCAAGTAGCATGCTGGTTTACAAACCTTCGTCTCCGGGGGTGCTCATTACAGAAGATTCACCATTGGAACCTAAATGGGATTATCCAAAATCGAAAGTAACGACCGAAAAAGTAATGCATGAAAAACGAGGCGAAATTCCTGTAGTGATGATGCGCATAGCAGGCGTATACAGCGAAGATGGTAGTTCAATACCTATCACCAATCAAGTTCAGCGTATTTACGAAAAACAAATTGCAGCACGACTCTATCCGGCCAATACAGCCCATGGCAGCACCTATGTACACAGAGATGATGTCATCGATGCAATAGCTTTGGCCGTAGACCAAAGGAAAGAACTCCCGTCAGAAACAATTATCAATATTGGAGATGAAGAAACTTTATCGTACAAGGAGTTGCAAGACATCATCAGTACAGAAATCCATGGTGAAAAAATGCCCATCATCGCTATTCCAAAGTGGTTTGCCAAAATGGGGGCATTTATGCAGAACTTATTTGGCAAAGCTTTTATTAAACCTTGGATGATCGATCTTGCTAATGATCATTTTGAAATGGACAGTTCCAGAGCTAAAATGATTCTGGGTTGGAAGCCTAAACACGGTTTACGAGAGACATTGCCCAAGATGATTGAAAACTTAAAGGCTAATCCCAAGAAATTTTATCAAGAGAATAACCTGAAAAAGTAGCTATAAATAGATTCCCAAACACTTAATTATGTCATAGTATGAAAAGCCACGACCACTCCTCAATGTCCCATCAGGATGATGGGGATAAATCTTCTAAAAAGATACAATACACTTGTTCTATGCACCCTGAGGTCGTTACTGATCAACCAGGCAAGTGCCCGAAATGCGGAATGACCTTAGTGAAAAAGGACGAAGCAAAAACCGAAATGTCAGGCCACAAAATGGAAGGTATGGGCTCAAGAGGCATCACACGTCCTATGATGCATACGGAAGAGCATGGCGGTCATGGACACATGGACATGGGCGGTATGAAAATGTCTACTGATGACCGCCTTACGATGCTCCAAGACCACCATAAGCAAACGCTCTGGGTTTACTGGACGATCGTATTGCTTGGTTTTTGGATGATTACTTCCCCTCTCACTTTTGATTATGGAAAGAATGTGGTCGAGCCTAGTGGCGGAAGAGATGTGTGGCTTTCCCTTAGTGATCGTATTGCCGCAATGCGCTGGAGCGATATTATCAGCGGAATATTGCTGGTGATTTTTGGATGGCGTTCCCTCAAGCCAAACCGCCCCTATAGCGTTTGGATCCTTTGTTTTATCGGGATATGGATCAGTATGGCTCCCTTTATTTTCTGGGCACCAACAGCCGTAGCTTATTATAACAGCACTATGGTTGGGGCCTTAATTATTGCCTTGTCGATTCTTATTCCTGGTATGCCCAACATGATCATGTTTATGAAAATGGGCGGTGACGTACCTACGGGTTGGAGCTATAACCCTTCAAGCTGGCCACAGCGCTCTATTATGATTGGCCTGGCATTTATCGGGTGGCTGGCATCCCGGTATTTGGGAGCTTTTCAGTTAGGGTATATAGACTATGCCTGGGATCCTTTTTTTGGTGACGGCACTATGACCGTTTTAGATTCCGATATGTCCCACTCCTTTCCAATATCGGATGCTGCATTAGGAACACTTGCATACACTTTGGAATTTCTGATGGGATATATGGGTGGAACCTCCCGTTGGCGTACCATGCCGTGGATGGTTACGCTTTTTGGGATTTTGGTAATCCCGCTTGGGTTTGTGAGCATTTTTTTAATCGTTTCACAGCCGCTTTCAGTAGGGGCTTGGTGTTCGGTATGCCTGTTTTCAGCTATTGTAATGCTTCCAATGATCCCATTACAAATTGATGAAGTGATTGCCATGTGGCAGCATATGGTGCAACGAAAACAAAAAGGGGATTCGTTATGGAAAGTATTTTGGAAAGGCGGTGATGCACTTTCTACTGAAACGGATCAGCGTTCCCCCGAAATGGCAGAATTTAATGACAGTCCTTGGAAGGTATTTAAATCTTCAATCTGGGGGATGAGCTTCCCCTGGATGTTGACGGTATCAACAGTTTTAGGGATTTGGTTGATGGTCTCTCCCACGGTTTTCGGGGTTGGGATAGAAACTCCATTTGCCGATTTAAATCATTTGGGAGGGGCCCTTGCAATTGTATTTGCGGTAATGGCCATGGCTGAAGTAATTAGAAGTTTACGCTACTTAAATGTATTGCTCGGCCTGGTACTGGTCGTATTGCCATGGTTTATTGAAGATATCAATGTAGCGTTTACGTTGAGCACAAGCTTAACCGGACTTTTGGTAATGGCACTTTCTTTTTCAAAAGGAAAAATAAAGGAAAAATATGGCTTGTGGGATAAATATGTGGTGTAATGAAAGATTTATTTGTGAATACTGTAGGGGCGCAAGCACCAATAAAGGTTAAACCAGTCCTGGTATAATTAAAAAAGCCCAATGCTTACACTACAAAAAGACCTGGAAAAGGATGCACCTGAATGATTACCCGCCTAAACAACTCCTTAAATAATCTGGTAAACAACCAGTCAGCTTCCGGTATTGCGATTTTTCTAGCGGTACTGGCAGCCATGATCTGGGCCAATTCTCCCTTTCAAGAATCATATCAGGATTTTATTCACACCGAAATATCAATAGGTGTTGGTTCATTCTTCCTTTCCGAGACTTTACTACTTTGGGTGAATGATGGCTTAATGGCGATCTTCTTCCTACAGGTAGGCCTGGAGTTGAAAAGAGAAATCATCGGAGGTAAATTATCTTCGTTTAGGAAAGCTATTTTACCTATTGGGGCAGCTGTTGGGGGCATGCTCGTTCCAGCACTCATTTATCTCATTTTTAATTTAAATTCTCCAACAGAACATGGTTGGGGTATCCCAATGGCAACTGACATTGCATTTGCAATTGGAGTACTTTCTTTGTTGGGGAATCGTGTGCCGGCTGGGCTCAAAGTGTTTTTGGTAGCACTAGCCATAGTTGATGATCTTGGTGCCGTAATCGTCATAGCTGTTTTCTATACTGCTGGGATTTCTTATATGGATTTGCTTCACGGTATCTTGTTTGTAATGGTATTGATAATCGCTAATTCTGTTGGAGTTCGTAAAGCTTGGTTTTATGCTCTTGTTGGGATTGGAGGCGTATGGTTGGCATTTTTCTTCTCAGGAGTCCATCCTACCATTGCAGGTATTCTCACCGCTTTTACTATTCCTGGAAAGGTCAAAATCAAAGAAGTGGATTATCTGAAAAACCTCCAAAAACTTCATTTAAAATTTTTGGAATCCAAAGCTATCAAGGGCAATTTTATCTCAGAAGAACAACTTGGAATTTTGGAAGAGATTAAACAAAAATCAGATGATGCGGAAACTCCTTTGCAAAAGATAGAGCATCATCTGGCACCCGTAGTAGGATTTTTCATTCTTCCAATATTTGCCCTGGTCAATACCGGAATTCATATCCATGGGGATATAGTTGAAATTTTGAGCCACCCGGTAAGTCTGGGGATAACTTTTGGACTATTAGTAGGGAAATTCACTGGCATTTTAGGAGCCAGTTGGCTTTTAGTTAAGCTTAAGCTGGCAGAGCTGCAGCAGGGAATTTCCTGGACACATATTTCAGGAGTAGCTATGATAGCGGGGATAGGTTTTACCATGTCGTTGTTTGTCACGGAGTTGGCCTTCCAGAATGAGGAGTATACCTTCATTGCCAAGCTAACCATTTTATTTGCTTCGGTGCTTGCCGGAGTGATAGGTGTAAGTATTCTTCGACAATCCCGGAAAGTAGCTATTATCAAAAAACAAAAGGTAATTAACTGACGATACATGATGACTTATAAAATAACCAGAAGTAATTTTTTAAAACAACTTATTAAACAGATGCGCTCCGCACTCGTTTTGGTCGCAACTGTAGCACTTGTGTATGTGTATCTTATGCAGTTTGTTGATCATGAACTAAGCTGGGTGCCTTATATTGTTATCTTTCTCACTTTTATTAAGAGCGGATACTTTACATTTTTCACCTTCAGGCAGGTCAATAAGTCCATTAAACAATGTCATTCTTTCGGGCAACTTCTCTGGATTTTCGGGTTGCTGGTTATGCTCATTATTTTCTCCTATGCTGCAGACTTTACCTGTCTGGTCGCTGCCAATCCATCTTCTTTTAAGGGCTTTAAACCTTTTGAAAGCTTCAATTACTTCGAGTATTTATTCGAGACATTTTATTTCAGCGTGGTAACATTTGCAGCCATCGGTTATGGTGACATTGTGCCAATAACTACCCCTGCCAAAATTTTAGTGATGATGGAGATCGGTCAGAGCTTTGTGTTGATCGTATTCGGACTGTCCAACATAAATAATATTCATACTACAATTAAAAATCAATAACAAGATGAAAAAGAAAATAGCACTTATAGGATATGGCGTAATCGGCAAAAGAGTAGCCGATGCAATTGCTTTACAAGACGATATGGAAATAGCGGGGGTATGTGATGTGATCAGCGACTGGCGTATTCAAGCTGCGGTAAAGAAAGGATACCCTGTTTATGCAGCTACCGAAGATGCCAGTGGTTACATGCAAAAGGCCGGTATTCCCCTGGCTGGTAATATGGCAGACCTATTAGGGGTTGCTCACCTGGTGGTAGATTGTACGCCAAAGAAGATAGCCGCACAAAATGTAAAAATTTATAAAGAGCAGGGAATAAAATTTATCCTGCAAGGTGGAGAAAAACACGAAACTACCGGTCACTCCTTTAGTGCGGAAAATAACTATGCCTCCGCCCTGAACCGCGACAGTACCCGGGTGGTCTCCTGCAACACCACCTCCATTTTGCGCACGCTTACTGCTCTCAAAAAAGCAGGGCTGTTGCAAAGTGCTCGTGGTACTCTGCTACGCAGGGCTACAGATCCCTGGGAAAGCCATTTAGGGGGCATCATGAATACGCTCGTTCCGGAGAAAGATATTCCCAGCCACCAGGGGCCGGACGCACAGAGCGTGGACTCTGAACTGGATGTAGTAACCATGGCTGTGAAAGTACCTCAAACCCTTAGCCACCTGCATTATTGGAATGTCCGCCTTACCCGGAAAGCTGATAAAAAAGAGGTGATAGAAGCATTTCAGACATCTACGCGAATCACCATGATCAACTACAGCGATGGTCTGGTTTCCAATAATACGATCAAAGAAAAGTACCTGGATATGGGACGCCCCTGGGGCGATATGTATGAAGTAGCCCTTTGGCAAGATATGCTTAAAGTCGAGGGAGACGAGCTCTATTACGCATATGTGGTCGATAACCAGGCTATTGTTATACCGGAAACCATTGATGCTATAAGGGCATTGACGGGAATAGAGAAAAGCGCAGTAAGCTCTATTAAAAAGACGAATGAAAGTTTAGGGATTATATAATGAGCTTGTTTGATACAGAAATAAAATCTCTCAAATCACGTAATACCTATCTTCAAAAACTGGTAGCAGGTAAGCTCTGGTTAAAGGTACTCATTGCACTTTTCTTAGGAGTGGGTTTTGGTCTTCTTTTAAGCCCACAAAATGGATGGGTAAGCAAAGCTACTGCAGATGTTTTAGGCAACTGGCTGGCCCTGCCCGGCATGTTATTTCTTAAGCTGGTGCAGATGATAATGATTCCATTGATTGTGGCATCTATCATTACAGGCATTGCCAGCAATGACAAAGACAACCTCAAAAAGCTTGGAGGAGGAGTACTCTTATATTTTGTGGCAACAACCATTATTTCTGTTAGCATTGGAACTGTCCTGGCCACACTTTTCAAGCCGGGACGCTATTTGCACCAGCAGGCAGCAGCTGAACATGAAGAGGCCTTGGCAAAAGGAACTCAAGGTGCAGAATTGTCATTTGGGATAAACGATGTGCCAACTATCATCACCGATCTGCTCCCCGAAAATCCCCTGGCTTCCATGGTTAGCGGAGAAATGTTGAGTATTGTTATTTTCACCATTATCATTGGGGTGGCAGTGCTGTCACTACCCTCAGACTTGTTAAGACCTGTGAGGTTGCTGCTGAGTGCAATACAGGAAATTTGTATGACAGTAGTCAAGTGGGCCATGCTTTTAGTGCCTGTTGCTGTTTTTGGGCTTATGGCTCAACTTACTTCCAGTGTAGGCTTAAGTTCTCTTGCCGGACTGAGTTATTATGTGGCCGTTGTACTAGCTGGGTTACTGATTCTTGTAGGTATCTATTTGTTAATAGTGAGTTTGCCAGGCAGAAGGAATCCACTAAAATTTCTAGGAAAAATCAGGGATGCACAATTGTTGGCTTTTTCTACGACCAGTTCGGCAGCCGTTATGCCACTCTCATTGCAAACAGCAGAAGAAAAACTGAAAGTTGATCCCGCAATCAGCAACTTTATTATCCCTATAGGCGCTACCGTCAACATGGATGGTACAGCACTTTATCAAACCATAACCACTTTATTTATCGCCCAGGCGTATGGGCTGGAGATGAGCTTGTTGAACATCATTGTGGTAATAGTAACCATTGTTGCAGCTTCAATAGGTACTCCGGCCATTCCCGGTGGAGGTGTAGTTATTCTGGCTTCCGTACTTGGTGGTGCAGGTATTCCTGCCGAAGGTATCATCATTATTATTGGGGTGGAGCGCTTGTTGGGTATGTTCCGAACGGCAGTAAACGTAACGGGAGACCTGACTGCTTGTGTGGTTTTCAATCAATGGTATGGTAGCATTACCAAAAACAAGATGACTCATAAAACCTCAATAGCTGATAATGAAGATGGATAAGATGATAGAGGAACATATCAACCATATTAAAGATATTCGTGGCTACTTTCTTACTGATAAAAAACTCATCAATTTCATCAGGTTCCGACCGGGCAATCAGGATATTGATGTGATCAAAGAAAAGGTGATGGCAGTGGCCAACCATGATAGAGCTGATTATTTCATAAGGTGTGGTTTCCAAAATAATATCAAAAAATTGCAAATTGATAGTTCGTTAGGTCAAGGTGAGCTATTAATTGCAGTTAGCGTGGCTCAAAACGGGAACAACTCTATCGATTATGAAAACATAGAATTTGCCTCAAGATATTGTGCAGTTCATTGCCCTGCTTACTTTCCACTATGGAACAGTCATTCTTTAAAAATTGCTGAAGCTTTTTCTCAAAGTTGTTTTTCTCCCGATGATTATTTAGAGTATGGTGCCGTAGTTAAAGAAATGAAATCAAAGCACAACCTGGCTCCTTTGAACTACTTTGATATAAGTAAATTTTTCTGGATTTATCAGGAAGATCTTATTAGATACTATACGTGGAACTAATAAATCAAGCCTTATGTAAGGCTTGATTTTAGGTGTTCAACTAGTGATCAGAGACTGACTTGAATAGCGTAATTTCGTACATCGAAAGTGAGATATCATAAATACCTCCGAGTGTAAAATTCTAACTTTAACATTCAATTGTTAAAGTAGATTGAATGCCAGAAAAGACCGTTTTAATAACCAAGGCTTCCGGAGAAAAAGCTCCATTTTCATCAACCAAACTCAGGCAATCCCTTGAAAAGGCAGGGGCAGTTTCTGCCGTTATTGATCGGATTGTGAGTGAGATTGAAGCGCAGCTTGTTGATGGTATGTCCACAAAGAAAATCTACAGCCAGGCATTCTCCATGCTACGGAAGCACTCAAAACCTGTAGCAGGTAGGTATAAGATCAAGCAGGCGATTCTGGAGCTGGGTCCCTCTGGTTATCCCTTTGAAAAGTTTGTAGGTGAAATTTTAAAACATCAGGGGTACCGTACTAAAGTCGGGGTAATCATTCAGGGTCATTGCGTCTCTCACGAAATAGATGTGGAGGCTGAGAAAGATAATCAGCACTTCATGGTGGAGTGCAAATTTCATAACCGCCAAGGTTATAAGTGTGATGTGAAAATTCCACTTTATATCAAATCCCGGTTTGAGGATGTGAAAAAGCAATGGGAAAAGCGCAAAGGACACGCGACAAAATTTCATGAAGGCTGGGTGGTGACCAATACCCGGTTTACCGAAGATGCCATCCAATATGGCAAATGTTCAGGTCTAATACTGATAGGTTGGGATTATCCACAGCAAGGAAGCATTAGCGACCGGATAAATATGTCTGGTCTGCACCCTGTTACATGTCTTACCAGCCTTACAAAGGCTGAGAAGCAAAAGCTGATTGATAAGATGATCGTGCTTTGTAAGGAGTTATGCAATAAACCCGAATTACTTGAAGAAATGGGCATTTCTCATACACGAGTCAAAAGAATCATCAAAGAGGGAGAGGAAATTTGCTCAGGTAGTACGTAACACAACAAATGAATGATAAAATGACCATAAACTTTTTAGGAGCCGCTGGTACGGTTACAGGCTCCAAATATTTACTTGAATCAGGAAATAAAAAACTGATGGTGGATTGCGGTGTGTTTCAAGGATTAAAAGAATTACGTTTACTCAATTGGGAACAACCTGAATATGATCCGAAAGCCATTGATGCTGTTGTGCTTACGCACGGACATCTTGATCATACCGGCTACCTGGCTCGTTTGGTAAAGCTTGGTTTTAGAGGAAAAATATATGGTAGTGCGCCTACCTTAAAAATCGCAGAAATTATCTTAAAGGATAGCGCCAAAATTCAGGAAGAAGAGGCAGCCAGGGCAAATAAAGAGGGTTACAGTAAGCACAGTCCGGCAGAGGCTTTCTATGACTTAAAAGACGTTGAAAATACCCTTCCGCTTTTCAACCCTGTTTCAGAAGGTAAATGGCATGTAATTGATGATGCCTTTAAAGTAAGGTGGCAATACAATGGCCATATCATCGGATCAACTTTTATTGAAGTAGAGACCAATGATAGCCGCTTGGTGTTTTCAGGTGATATAGGCAGAAAAAAAGATTTGCTTTTGTATACGCCAAAAAAACCTGAAAAAGCGGATGTCCTGCTTATTGAATCCACCTATGGAGGAAGGATTCATCCTGAAGAAGAAAGTATTGTCCCGGAACTGGAACGTATAGTCAACGAAACGGTAGAGCGTGGAGGAAGCCTGTTCATTCCCAGTTTTGCCGTAGAGCGCACTCAGCTCATGATGCTAATGCTTTGGAGGCTTTTGAAGGAGAAAAGGATTCCAAAAATACCCATGATCATGGATAGCCCTATGGGTGCTAATGTACTCCATCTATTTCATGCTTCCAGGGACTGGCACAAGCTTAAGCCGGAAGAATGTGATGAAATGTGTTCTCATTTTCAGGTAGTGAGCAACTATCGGGAAACCCTGGCACTGCGGGAAGATAATAAATCCAAGATCGTCATAGCAGGTAGCGGTATGATGACGGGCGGACGAATACTCAACTACATGGAAACAAGATCAGGCAATAGTAACGACACCTTACTTTTTGTAGGCTATCAGGCAGAAGGAACAAGAGGAAGAAAGCTACTTGAAGGTGCAAAAGAAATTAAAGTGTATGGCAAATGGCTGCCATTCAACATGCACATGGAACACATTGAAGGACTGAGTGCGCATGGTGATCAAAACGATTTGATTGATTGGCTCTCTGAAATTAAAAAACAACCCGAAAAGGTGTTTATTATTCATGGGGAAGCAGAGCAGGCAGAAGCTTTGTCAAAAGCCCTGGAAGATAATAAAGGATGGCAAACAGATATCCCTCAACTTAATCAAAAGGTAGAATTGTGATGGAAGCAAAGGATACCCGGCATAACGTATTAAAACTAGTAAGATTAGGCATAGATGCCCGAAACGAATATATGGTATTTATGCGTAAGGACTGCCCGGTTTGTATATCGGAAGGGTTTGAGGCTTTAAATCGTATAAAAGTTTCAAAAGAAGAAAAAACCATTGTAGCGTCTCTTATCGTTTGGGATGATGAGTCACAATTAAGTCATGACCAATTGGGTCTTTCTGATGCCGCTATTGAAGCCTTGGAAACTAAAGAAGGTGACTTACTTAGGCTGAGCCATTTAGATGCGCTTGATTCCATGAGTGATGTCCGTAAGAAAATTTATGGACACCGACTGAACCAGGCCGAGTTTGACAGGATCATTGGCGATATCGTCAATCGTAACTTATCTAATATTCAATTGTCGGCTTTTCTGGCTTCCAGCACCGGGAACTCATTAAATCAGGACGAAGTGATTGCCCTGACCCGTTCCATGATTAACGTGGGTTTTAAACTGGACTGGGGCAAGGATAAAGTTTATGATAAACACTGCATCGGTGGCTTGCCTGGTAACAGAACTACTCCATTGGTAGTGTCTATTGTTGCCGCAGCTGGGTTGACCATCCCTAAAACTTCTTCCCGTGCCATTACTTCTCCTGCCGGTACTGCTGACACCATGGAGGTAGTCACCAACGTAAATCTCACCACCGGGCAAATGAAAAATGTCGTGGAACAGGAAGGCGGTTGCCTTGCCTGGGGCGGATCAGTACAGCTAAGTCCGGCAGATGATATACTCATCCGTGTAGAAAAAGCTTTGGATATTGATAGCGAAGGGCAGATGATCGCTTCCGTGCTTTCTAAAAAGGCGGCAGCAGGTTCTACCGATGTGGTGATTGATATTCCTGTTGGAGCTACGGCTAAGGTGCGGTCGCAGGAGGCTGCTGTGCATCTGTCAGAAAAGATGGTTGCGGTAGGCAAAGCCATCGGGCTGAATATTGATATTGTATTAACCGATGGGTCACAACCTGTGGGGAGGGGTATAGGGCCTGCCTTGGAAGCTAAGGATGTTTTATCCGTCTTGAGAAATGAAAACAATGCACCTGATGACCTGCGAGAAAGAGCAATAATATTGGCAGGCAGGTTACTTGAAATGGGAGGAAAAGCAGCCGAAGGGTCAGGTACTCTTGAAGCTTTGAGAGTTTTGAAAAGTGGAGCCGCCTACAAAAAATTCACTGCTATCTGCGAGGCACAAGGTTTTTTCAGGGAACCTGAGGTAGCGCCCCATAAGCATAGGATTAGATCCGCAGCAAGTGGAGTAGTTTCAGAAATTGATAATCGCAGACTGGCCAAAGTGGCTAAGCTGGCCGGTGCTCCAGGTGCGATGACAGCAGGCATTTTGCTGCTTACACCATTGGGTACTCATGTGGAAGAGAACGATACTCTGTTTGAAATCCATGCTGAGTCACAAGGAGAGCTTGAATACGCCCTTTCTTACCTGGATGCACAAAAACAAATTATTAAAATCAAAGCGACTTAAAATATGGAAATGATAGTTTTTGCCTTACCGGGCAACGAAGAACTTACAAAAAAAATAGCCGGACACCTTAAGGCTGAAAAGGGAGAGGCAACCATCCGGCAGTTTCCCGATGGGGAAAGCTATGTGCAGATTCACTCTGAGGTTAAAGATAAATGCGTGGTAATGGTATGCACATTACACGAGCCGGATGCCAAATTGCTGCCCCTGTACTTTTTAAGTAAGACGGCCAAAGAACTTGGTGCTGCCTGTACGTGCCTGGTAGCGCCTTATCTGGCCTACATGCGTCAGGATAAGCAGTTTAATCCGGGAGAAGGTATTACCTCTACGTATTTTGCTGAATTAATATCAGGCTTTGCAGAAACGTTGACCACCGTTGACCCACACCTTCACCGTAGAAGTTCGTTAAGTGAGATTTACACCGTACCTAATAAACTGATCCATGCGGCATCACACATTTCAAAATGGGTGAGCGATAATATTGAAAAGCCGGTATTCATCGGCCCGGATAGTGAAAGTGAGCAATGGGTTTCTCAGGTAGCAGAAGAAGCCGGAGCACCTTTTACGGTGTTAGAGAAGGTGAGGCACGGTGACAGGGATGTGGAAGTGTCCGTCCCCGATGTAGCAAAATACAAAGACCACACCCCGGTACTGGTGGATGATATAATTTCCACCGCCAGAACGATGATAGAGACAGTCGGCCATTTAAAAAAAGCCGGAATGCACCCACCGGTTTGTGTTGGGGTACATGCCGTATTTGCTGGCTCAGCCTATGCGGATCTAAAAAATGCAGGGGTACAACAGGTCGTCACGTGCAACACCATCCCTCATGAAAGTAATCAGATTGACCTTTCAGATATTCTGGCAAAAGAGATTAACCAACTGATGAAGCATCATGCGTAGTGCGCTACTCACCTTAATAGCGTGTCTGCAACTTGCCCCTGCAATTTTGTATGGTCAGGAGAAAGAAATGTTCATTCAGCAAATAGCACAAAAAAGAATAGTACGTGAAAACTATGATCAAAATGGAGACCTGCAGGGCAAGCAGATATTTTTAACGGGTGAGTTAGAGCAGCAGGGTAAAACTTATCGGATAAAGGTAATAACCGAGCTCTATGACGAAAGCGGCCGGCTTACGGAAAAGTACACGACCACATATAAGTGCAATCCCAATGAGTTTGATGTGCTATTGAATGTATTTCCGTTTGCCGATCCTCGTGATGCAAAGATAACAGTGGATGTCACTTCGAAAGATTTTAAACAGTTGTATGATTTGCAACGTAGTCCTGAATTGAGGGATATCCATTTGAAGATGAGCATAGAGTCAGGAATATTAAGTTTTTTCGGTTCTAAGAGCCTAATTACAATAAAAGATAGAGATAAGAGGACAGAAAATGGTAATTTGGTTATCAGGAGTAAAGCAGTGATAGAAGCGTACATGATGGGATTGAAAATTAAAACCATCAACTATTCAGTTGAAGAATATCTGACTGAAAATTTTGTATTGCAACGTCAGAAATTCATACAGGACGATGGAACTTATTTTACGATGGAATATGACGATAGCTATTAGTGTCTAAATAGTTGAACGAAAAGTATGGAAAATTACAAAAAGAATAGCTTAAGTCTAACTGGAGCTGTGGCTCTAGGTACTGGAGTGATGATAGGTGCAGGTATTTTTGCCTTACTTGGTCAGGTGGCGGATCTTTCAGGAGATTTGTTTCCCCTGGCTTTTTTGGTAGGTGCCATTATCTCTGGCTTTAGTGCTTATACCTACATAAAATTATCCAATACTTATCCATCAGCCGGGGGCATTGCCATGTACCTGAAAAAAGCGTATGGGCCAGGTACTATCACTGCCGCAGGATCTCTTTTAATGGCTTTTTCAATGGTGATTGGTGAAAGCTTAGTGGCACGCACATTTGGATCCTATACCTTACAGCTTTTTGATGTACAAGAAAATAGTATTTGGATACCTATTTTGGGGGTTTTATTATTAGTAGTTGCTTTTTTAGTAAATATTTCTGGCAATAAGGTGATTGGACGGTCTTCCCTGATGATGGCAGTTATCAAAATAGGAGGCTTAGCCATCTTCGCTATTGGAGGCCTGTGGGCAGCAGGTTTTTCATTTAGTGAAGCCCTACCTTCCTCCATTTCTGGTGATTATACGTTAACAAGTTACATAGGAGCTTTGGCGTTCACCATTCTGGCTTTTAAGGGCTTTACTACTATCACAAACAGTGGTGGTGAAATCGTGAACCCTAATAAAAACGTGGGGCGTGCCATTATGATTTCACTCTTTATTTGCACTCTGGTGTATTTACTTGTGGCTTTGGCAGTTTCAGCTAATTTGTCAATCCCAGAGATTATTGCTGCAAAAGATTTTTCACTAGCAGAAGCTTCTAAACCTGCATTTGGTAAATATGGTTTATGGTTTACTGTGGGTATAGCCATTGTAGCTACTATTTCAGGAGTTATTGCCAGTATATTTGCCGTTTCTAGGATGACCGCTATGCTTACGGAAATAAATCTAATCCCACATAAACATTTTGGAATGCCCGGTGGGTTGCAAAAGCACCTGTTAGTTTATACTGTAATAATTGCCATTTTGCTCACGGCATTTTTCGACCTGTCTCGTATTGCTTCCCTTGGAGCTATTTTTTACTTAACCATGGATATAATACTCCAGTGGGGCGTTTTAAAAAATCTTAGAAAAGAAGTAAATGTCAACGTAGCAATTGTCATGATCGCCATTCTACTTGATCTGATTGTTTTGAGTGCATTTCTCTGGATAAAGGCCTCCAGTGATCCTTTGGTAATAGTGGTTTCCATCGTACTAATGTTTTTAGTATTTGTTGGAGAAAGGTGGTTTTTACAATGGGAAACAAATGAGAAGGACTAAAAATTTAAAAATCATGACCAAAGCAAATAGCAATACATCTTACGACACACTGAGCGAAGCTACTAACGCCTTGAGAAAAGAAGGTTATACAGAAGACTTCAATCTAAAGCCTGAATGTTTGGAATGCCTCACTTCCAAACTACAATTACATCCGGAAGATTTTGAAGTGGATGCTTTTTATCGGTTCGAAGGCATGAGTAACCCTGATGACAATAGCATTGTGTTTGCCATAAGCGGTAAGAATGGTATGAAGGGTGTATTGGTTGATGCTTATGGGTTATACAGTAGTAGCCTAAATGAAGCAATGGTTCAAAGACTTAAAATGACCGATAGATGATTGAGCTAGATCACATATCCACCCTTCCACCTGAGCATGCTGATAAAGCGGAAACTAAAAAAACACTGAAAAAACTTCAAAAAGAGCTTTTTCAGTTGCAGAATAAATTCTACGCTGATGGCAGGTACAGCATGCTTATCGTCTTACAAGGCCTTGATACTTCAGGTAAAGACGGTACAATCCGTCATGCCTTTAGCGGTATGAACCCGCAAGGAGTGCAGGTTAAATCTTTTAAGAAACCTACCGCAGATGAAGTCAAGCATGATTTCTTATGGCGTGTTTATCCCCACTTTCCAGAAAAAGGAATGATCAAGGTCTTTAATCGCTCATACTATGAAGACATTTTGGTGCCTACCGTCAATAAAAGCCTGTCAGTTGAAGTATTGGAGCACCGTATCAATTTGATCAACGAACTGGAACATCACCTGCTGGCCAATAATACATTGATATTAAAATTTTACCTGCATATATCTGCTGATGAGCAGATAGAGCGTATTGAAGAACGTAAAACGAAACCACACAAACGCTGGAAGTACGCGAAGGAAGATGAACTGATACCCAAACAATGGGATGATTTTAGGAAAGTATACCATACAGTACTTAATGCCTGTGATCACTTGCCCTGGCATATCATCCCTGCAGACAAGCGCTGGTTTCGTAATTATACAGCTGCCAAAATTTTAGCCGAACAGCTTGAAAAACTTAATTTAGAGTACCCCGACAAATAAAATATAGACGTTATGGAAAATCATAAAGAGCATAATCACAAACACCATAAGCACGAAGAAAGTAAAAAGCATGAAAATCATTCCGGACATGAAGGTCATGACCATGTTGGTCATTCTGACCACAATCCCGGACATGGTGATATGGGACACGATCATCACAAAATGATGATAGAAGATTTCAAAAAGCGGTTTTGGATATCCCTGGTACTTACCATTCCAATACTCACTTTTTCTCCGATGATCCAGAGATTTTTAGGTTACGATTGGCTGTTGCCGGGCAATTCTTATATTCTGTTCGGACTCTCTACCATAGTTTATTTTTACGGAGGCTGGCCTTTTCTAAAAGGATTGAAGGATGAGTTGAAAGAAGGTGCCCCGGGCATGATGACTTTAATATCCATGGCCATTAGTGTTGCGTATTTTTATAGTTCTGCAACAGTTTTCGGCCTTGAAGGGGAGGATTTTTTCTGGGAGCTCGCCACTTTAATTGATATCATGCTTGTCGGCCACTGGCTGGAGATGAAATCCGTGCTTGGCGCTTCAAAAGCCTTGCAACTACTCGTGAGTATGATGCCTTCAGAAGCACATAGAGTGAAAGGTGATAGTATTGAAGAGGTAAAATTAGAAGACCTGCAAAAAGATGATATAATCCTGATCAAACCGGGAGAAAAAGTGCCTGCCGATGGAATTATTGTAGAAGGCGAAAGCTACCTGAACGAGTCCATGCTGACGGGCGAATCCAAACCTGTTAAAAAAGGATTGGAAAACAAAGTGATTGGTGGCTCACTCAATGGAAACGGTTCACTGAAAGTAAAAGTAGAACATACAGGCAAAGACAGCTACCTCAATAAAGTGATCACACTGGTGCAGGAAGCACAAAAGTCCAAGTCCAAAATGCAGAACCTTTCAGATCGTGCTGCTAAGTGGCTTACCTATATTGCCTTGGCAATAGGATTCGGAACATTGGCCACTTGGTTGTTCTTAGGATTTCCTTTTGTATATGCCTTGGAGAGGATGGTTACCGTAATGGTTATTGCCTGTCCTCATGCGCTCGGTTTGGCCATCCCATTGGTGGTTGCCATATCCACAGCAGTTTCTGCACAAAATGGTTTGCTGATCAGGAACAGAACAGCTTTTGAAGAATCCCGAAAGATTTCCACTTTACTCTTTGATAAAACAGGGACATTGACCAAAGGTGATTTTGGAGTCACACGAGTTGAATCAGTTGATAAGCAATACTCTTCGGATGAAGTCTTACGACTGGCGAGTGCGTTAGAACAAAGTTCCGAACATCCTATTGCGGTCGGTATTGTGAAAAAGGTAAAAGAAGGTAAAACGGCCATTCCTCAACCAGAAAATTTCAATGCCATCACTGGCAAAGGTGTGGAAGCAAAAGTGGAAGGAAAAAACATAAAAGTGGTTAGTCCAGGATACTTACGAGATGAAAAAATAACTATTCCTGAAGATGCTTACAGTGATGCCGCAGAAACGCTAGTATTCGTTTTAATCGATGGATCATTGGCAGGCTATATTGCACTGGCAGACGAAATAAGGGCAGAATCTGCTGAAGCCATCGAAGTATTTAAGAAGAACAACATTAAAGTGTTAATGGCAACAGGCGATAATGAAAAGACAGCCAAAGCAGTAAGTGATAAATTAGGATTGGATGGCTACTATTCTGAAGTGCTTCCTCATCAGAAAGTGGAAATCGTAAAAGAACTCCAAGGCAAAGGTGAGTTTGTGGCCATGACTGGTGACGGGGTTAATGATGCCCCAGCCTTGGCACAAGCCAACGTAGGTATTGCAGTAGGGTCAGGGACAGATGTAGCAGCCGAAACGGCAGATATTATTCTGGTCAATAGCAACCCACAGGATATTGCCAATCTGATTTTATTTGGCAAAGCCACTTACAGTAAGATGATACAAAACCTGATATGGGCTACTGGCTACAATGTAATTGCGATTCCACTCGCGGCAGGGGTCCTTTATTCCTCTGGTTTTGTATTAGGACCTGCGGTTGGGGCAGTATTTATGAGTTTGAGTACCATTATAGTGGCTATCAATGCGCAGCTGTTGAAGAAGAAAATAGGTAATAGATAATGGGTAATCGTGAAATGCTTGGCGGGATAATTATAGTCCTATTAAGTATTTTTGTAGTAATGAGTGGGTATGGCGTACTGCTGCCCGTTTTGCCCTACTATACGGAACGACTTGCTCTAAAGTCCGGAGTGGTATCTGACGAAAATATCAACTATCACATAGGCATCCTTACCAGTATTTACCCATTTTTTCAACTGCTATTTGCTGTAGTTTGGGGTAAGCTATCCGACCGTTTCGGTCGGAAAGTGCTCATCGTTATGGGTCTGGCTGGCTTTGCCTTGATGCAGATTATGACGGGGCTGGCAAATTCTTTGACCATCCTATATGTAGCAAGAATACTTGGAGGAATATTCTCATCTGCTGTTATACCCGCGAGTAATGCTTACCTAAGTGACCTTACAAATAGTAAACAACGAAGAAAAATACTAGCCTGGTCAGGAGTGGCTGTCAGCGCGGGTGTCATTGCCGGGCCAATGATTGGTGGGTACCTGGCACAAACCAACCTTCATTTCAATACAGCAATAGGCCACTTCCTCTTGAACAGGTTCAGTGTACCTTTTTTGGCCATCGCTTTGTTAGGAATAGTCGCTTTGGTAGTCGTTATGCTGTGGCTCAAAAAACCAAAGAAACAGCACACAAATAAGCAGCAAGGGAAACTCAAAACAACAGGGATGTTGGCTAATACTGTCTTCTTAAAGCTCTTGTTACTATCATTAGTAATACAATTAGCTGTTACGCTATTTGAAACTGTTTTTTCCGTGTACGCCAAAGATATACTCATCTTTGATGCCACACAGGTAGGTCTTGGGTTTATGCTTTGTGGCTTGATAATGGCCATTTTGCAACCTTTATTTGCCAGTTTTGATGAAAATATACTACCCATGAAATTGCAACTGATTATCGGTTTTTTATTGGCTGCCTTATCGATGGGGTTGTTCACATTGATTAAAGCTGACTACTATGTATTCTCAATGATCATAATTTTTGCAACAGGCGGTGCAATGGTAACACCAAACCTCATAGCCTCGATCTCGTTCATTGATGAAAATAATACAGGGACTTATTTATCCACCCAAACCTCTACCAATAGCATCGGTCAGGTGCTGGGGCCATTGTTGGGTATGTGGATTTATTCTTTTGGTAACTCATGGCCATTTTTGATTATCGGGATAACCCTGCTGTTGGTGACTATTTTGATTATGCCGGGACTAAAACTCAATAAATCTTAGCTTACCATTAAATACAACAGAGATGAAAGAAATAACGGAATACTTAGGAGATCAGGCAGAATATCTGCTGCAACATACTTGTAAAACCATTGACAAAACAAGGCTTACCATACCCGGACCGGATTATCTGGATCAGGTTTTTCTGAATACAAACAGAAATCCGCAGGTGCTTAATTCACTATCAAGATTGTATAATAGTGGTAACCTGGCAGGCACGGGCTACTTGTCAATTCTTCCGGTAGATCAGGGTATTGAACATTCCGCTGGGAGTGCTTTTGGCCCCAATCCGGACTACTTTGACTCGGAGAATATTGTACAGCTTGGTTTGGAAGCAGGTTGTAACGGTGTAGCCTCTACCTTTGGTGTATTAGGGCTTAACGCCCGAAAGTATGCGCATAAAATTCCTTATATCGTAAAAATCAACCATAATGAGCTTCTAACCTATCCCAACAAGCATGACCAGATCTTATTTGGAACGGTAAAGGATGCCTGGAATATGGGGGCTTGCGCCATTGGGGCTACCGTATACTTTGGGTCGGCAGAGTCAAACCGGCAGATCCGTGAAATTTCAGAAGCCTTTGCTTATGCCCATGAATTAGGGATGGCCACTATCTTGTGGTGTTATACCCGAAATGAAGCCTTCAAAACCAAGGACAAGGATTACCATACAGCCGCTGACCTCACAGGCCAGGCCAACCATCTGGGAGTCACCATTCAGGCAGATATTATCAAACAAAAGGTGCCTGAAACAAATGGCGGTTTTAAGGCTTTGGATTTTGGTAAGACTTCTAAAGAAATGTATGAGAAATATACTTCGGATCATCCAATTGATCTGTGCCGCTACCAGGTAGCCAACTGTTACATGGGCAAGATAGGCCTGATCAACTCGGGAGGGGCATCATCCGGTGATTCGGACTATGCAGAAGCTGTAAAGACGGCTGTGATCAATAAAAGGGCCGGAGGTATGGGATTGATTTCAGGAAGGAAAGCATTTCAGCGACCAAGAAAGGAAGGGATTGAACTACTTAATTTAATCCAGCAGGTGTATCTGGATGAAGAAATTACGATTGCTTAAATATTTATAACTAACCCAATAATCTATAATGAAAAAATTATTTACCACCGCTATTTTGGCTTTATCAGTACTAATGATTTCTTGCAATGATTCAGTCAAACCCAAAAATACAGCCAACGAAGTGCTGGACTTATTTGTCAGTTCAGTAAATGATAAAAATCTGGAGCCGTTGAATGCAGTTTTCTCTCCAAAAGCAAAAATATACGAACAGGGATCGGTTGATGATTCCTGGGAGCACTACAGAGACGGTCATTTGGGAAAAGAAATTGAAGAAATGGCAAACATGACCTTCGATATCGAAATAGCTGAATCCTTGGTTAACAAAGAAATGGCGCTATTGCGAGGCAATTATTTGATTAAGGGCGAAATGCAAGGCCAACAGATCAATTCTGCCGGATTGGTGACCCTTTCCATGCAAGTAGAAGGTGATATGTGGAAGATCGTTCACTTACAGTTTTCCAGAGGCTGTAAGAAGGTCGCAACTGATCATGCTGCACATGGTGCTGTAAATGATGATAAGCCTAAACCCAAGAGTCCAAAGACGGCAGCTATGGGAAATGCAGGAAATACACATATACATATTGATTATTCTTCCCCAAGTGTGCGAGGGAGAACAATCTGGGGAGGTCTGGTAGAATACGATAAAGTGTGGGCCACGGGCGCGCACAGAGCAACAGCCATCAACTTTTCTGAAGATGTAGAGATCAATAGTACCAAAGTTCCTGCCGGTAAATATGGTTTTTTCACTATTCCGGGTGAAAAGGAATGGACGTTGATCATCAATAAAAACTGGGATCAGCACATGAGTGATGATTACGATCAGAAACAAGATGTGGTAAGAATAAAGGTAGAACCAGAAGTTTTGGCTGACACTCAGGAAGCCCTAACATATTCAGTTACTAAAATCAACGATACTAAGGCTAGTGTGGCTATTGCCTGGGAAAAACTAAAGGTTTCTTTTGAAGTGAAAGCATTGTAAAATTTAAATATCAGGATCAGCCTTATGTGCAGGTTGATCCTGAATTTTTTTATGAATGAACCCCATAGTCCTACACGCAAAAGCCTGATATTTTGGATATCCCTGATAGCCTTTGTGCTAAATTTTATCTGGGAAAACCTTCATGCAGGCCTATATGAAGAATATAACTACTTTATGAAAAGCATCTATTTTCTAGGATGCACCATCGGGGATGTGGTACTTACATTTATCATATATGGCCTTGTGGCTGTGGTATTAAAACATAGGTATTGGATTCGGAGTTTCAATTTCAGATCATTTGTTATAGTACTTCTAATGGCTGGTTTGTTTGCTTTCGTAGCGGAATGGGTAGCTATTGAACTTAATTTCTGGAGTTACAATGAAAAGATGCTTATTGTACCAGTTTTGGAGGTAGGGCTTTCTCCTTTTTTGGCGATTGTGGTAAATCCAATACTGAGTTTTATTATCACACACAAAATTATTTCTACCAGAGATACCCGATAAACAAAATTGAGATTGGCTGCATTTAAATGTAGTCTCATAATTTCATACATCAAACACCGGATTTTATAAATCATATCGCTTAAAATAGTGTTTATTTAATCAAGTGCCATTACAATATTGAGATGATAGAGAGCAGAAAATTACACGTGAAAAATATGGTTTGCCCGCGCTGTATAACAGCGGTTAAGCAACTCATGGACGAATTGGAGATACCCTTTCAAAATGTGGAATTGGGTGAGATTGAACTCAAAGAAGGATTAGATGATGAAGAAAAAAGCAGGTTAAATGAAGCGCTGGAGACAGTAGGTTTTTCGCTTATAGATAATCGCAAAAGCAGACTGATAGAGCAGATGAAAAATTTGATTATTCAAAAGATCCATCATTCTCAGGATGTTTTAGATATAAAGTGGGCGGAATACATGGCTGATCAACTCAATTATGACTACAAATACCTGGGCATGCTTTTTTCATCAGTGGAGGGCATTACCCTAGAGCAATACATCATCCGTCAGAAAGTAGAACGCGTAAAAGAACTGATGATCTATGATGAGCTTACCCTGAGCCAGATGGCTTTTCAGCTAGGATACAGCAGTGCTGCGCACCTCAGCAGTCAGTTCAAGAAAATTACAGGCATGCCACCCACTCAGTTTAAGAATACGATAGGAATAAAGAGAAAAACACTGGATAACATCTGAAAACTGAAGGTTCTATAAAACGTTTAGCAAATCCTATAATACAAATCCTCATAGCACTTTCGACATTTGTATTGTCCATTTTTTGTAACGGACATTAATGATTTACCATGGAAGATATAGATATTCTCGAGCCTAAAAACAAGCAGTCTGATAAGCAAGAAGAAATCATAAGAGATTCTTTTCCTGTAACAGGCATGACCTGTGCAGCCTGCGCATCTAGCGTGGAGTCCATCCTTAGCCATACAGACGGTGTAAACAAGGCTACCGTGAACTTTGCCAGTAGCACTGTATTGGTGGAATACAACAAATCAGTCACGCACGATGATCTACAAAAAGCCCTACAGTCTGTAGGCTATGACATCATAGTAGATGTAGAGGATCCTTCCGCACTGCAGCAGGAACTTCAGGAACAGCACTATCAGGAAGTGAAAAAACGTACCATTTGGTCAGCTATTTTAACCCTTCCAGTCTTCATTTTGGGCATGTTCTATATGGATTGGGTGCCGGGCCGATGGATATCCCTGGCTTTTACCATTCCAGTTTTATTCTGGTTTGGTCGAAGTTTTTTCGTCAATGCTTATAAGCAAGCTAAACATGGGAAGGCCAATATGGACACATTGGTTGCGCTCAGTACTGGTATTGCTTTTGTATTCAGTTTGTTCAACACACTGTTTCCTGAGTTTTGGCATGCCAGAGGTATTCAACCCCATGTCTACTACGAAGCAGCCACTGTGATCATCACCTTTATTTCGTTGGGTAAGGTTTTAGAGGAAAAAGCGAAATCCAATACTTCTTCTGCCATCAAAAAACTGATGGGCTTGCAACCCAAGACCTTGAAAGTGATTATGGATGGTGAAGAAGTGGAGATGCATATAGCCGCTGTGCAAAAAGGTTATACCATCGTGGTTCGTCCGGGGGAGAAAATTCCTGTAGATGGCGAAGTGACCGAGGGAAATTCCTTTGTAGATGAAAGCATGATCACCGGTGAACCTATTCCGGTAGAGAAAAGCAAAGGTGAAAAAGTGTTTGCAGGGACGGTCAACCAGAAAGGTAGCTTTCGCTTTACGGCTGAGAAAGTAGCCGGGGAGACCTTACTTGCCCAAATAATCAAAATGGTGCAAGAAGCCCAGGGGAGTAAAGCCCCGGTTCAAAAGCTGGTGGATAAGATAGCCGGAATATTCGTGCCGATAGTAATGGTTATTTCCATCGTGACTTTTATTACCTGGATGTTGGTAGGTGGAGATGATGCCTTCACGCATGCATTGCTTACCTCGGTAGCTGTATTGGTGATCGCCTGCCCCTGTGCTTTGGGGCTAGCTACCCCAACGGCTATTATGGTTGGTGTCGGAAAGGGCGCTGAAAACAATATTCTGATCAAAGACGCTGAAAGCCTGGAATTAGGATATCAGGTAAATGCTGTTGTTTTAGACAAAACGGGCACCATCACCGAAGGGAAGCCGGTCGTTACGGATATCTTTTGGGAAGATGAGGAGCAATCCGAAAAGCTCAAGCCCATGGTACTGGCCATGGAGTCGCAATCGGAACATCCTTTGGCAGAAGCGGTGGTTCAAAAGCTAAAAGAGGAAGGCATTAAATCTGCAACCATTTCACAGTTTAACAGCATTACGGGGCGGGGGGTTGAAGCAAAGTATAAAAATGGCACGAGCTTCTATATCGGTAACCAAAGATTGCTTGCCGAACATAATATCAGTGTGAGTAATCAACTTGACAAAAAAGCCAAAACACTTCGGGAGGAAGCTAAAACAGTCATCTTTTTTGCCAATCAAGATCAGGCTTTAGCTGTGCTGGCAATTGCCGATAAGATTAAGGAAACATCTAAAAAAGCTATTGAAACCCTTCAGGAAAGAAACATTAACGTGTACATGCTCACCGGTGATAATCAGCAAACAGCCCATGCAGTTGCCGAACAGGTAGGCCTTAAGGAGTTTAAAGCAGAAGTATTGCCTTCCGACAAAGCAGATTTTGTAAAAGGGCTACAAGTCAAAGGAAAAATTGTGGCGATGGTTGGAGATGGCATCAACGACTCACACGCTCTGGCACAAGCCAACGTCAGCATCGCGATGGGCAAAGGTTCTGACATAGCAATGGATGTAGCTAAGATGACGTTGATCACTTCAGACCTTCAGTCCATACCCAAAGCACTTAAGCTATCTAAGAAAACCGTATTGGGTATCCGTCAGAACCTCTTTTGGGCATTCATTTACAACATCATCGGTATCCCGATAGCAGCCGGGCTTTTATACCCGGTAAACGGCTTTTTACTTGATCCGATGATTGCGGGCATGGCGATGGCCTTCAGTTCGGTATCGGTAGTAGCCAATAGTCTGCGGTTGAAAGCAGCAAAAATTTAAGAATCAAATTATAAACTTTAAATAGACTAAATAATGAACACTTTAAAATTCAAAACCAATATCAATTGTGGCGGATGCCTTTCAAAAGTGACTCCCTTCTTGAACGAGGAAAAGAACATAAAAAAATGGGATGTCAACCTTGAAAGTGATGACCGCATACTTACTGTAGAAACTTCTGATCTGACTGAAGAAGAAGTAAAGAAAACGGTACAGAAAGCGGGTTTTAAGGCTGAGGCTACCAATTAATTACAGGCAGATGCAAAAGCCTTGTTAGCATTTTTTGGATTGCTTTAAGTCCAATGCTGGCAGCAGCAGCCATGAGCCTGAGCTCGGTAAGCGTGATTGGCAACAGTTTGCGGTAGAGATAACCAAGATCACTATATAGCGCTCACATAGAGGTTTTGGGCTACTGTTTCACTGAAATACACCTCCTTGTTTTCGTCAATTAGGAGTTTGACGGAGCCGTCAAACTCCTCTTTTTCAGTTACTTTCCATTTTTGGCCAAGTTGAAGCCCTTTCTTATTTAAATGGTTTAAAAAATCGCTTTTATCTGTTGCAACACTCCGAAATATATAAAGTTGATCAACCTCGGCTTCAGTAAGGGGTATCGCATTCAAATCAGGTAAGTTGCCTTTTTTGTCAGGTATTGGATCACCATGCGGATCAAATTTTGGGTATTCAAGAAAGACTTCCAGTCTTTCTGTGAGTAGTGGCGAATGTACATGCTCCAACTGCTCAGCAATATCATGTACTTCATCCCATTTAAAATTGAGTACTCTCACAAGAAAAGTTTCCCAGAGTCGGTGTTTTCTTATCAGTTGACAAGCCAGCAGATTGCCCTCCTTACTCAAAATCAGCTTGCTCTTATTCTCTAATAACCCTTTTTCATGTAGTCGCCTAATCATGTCTGATACTGATGAAGGGTTGTTTTGCACTCTTTCGGCTACAGCACTCACAGTCGTTTTGCCATTCTTGTCACATAAAGAATAGATGGCCTTGATATAATTCTCAACTGTAGATGATTCATTTTTCATAATTTAGATTAATCTAAAATTTTACTTTGACAAAACAAATTTATAAGTTTGCCTAATCAATATTTAAAAATATGATTAATATAAAAATTAAGGTTTTGCCGGTTATTTGTTTCATGGCCGCCATCGCTTACGGCTGTGATGAGGTTTTTCCGGAAGCACCGGCCGAAAATGAGCTACTTGACGGACCCATGGAAGGACTCTCTTTTTCAGAGCAAAACCGGTTTTTGGCAGGAGATGTGGCATTCAATGATGAAATATTCACGCCCGAAAGCGGATTAGGCCCTATGTTCGTAGCTACTTCTTGTGGAAGTTGTCATCCAGGTGATGGTAAAGGCCATCCTTTTACAACTCTTACAAGGTTTGGCCAGACTTCTCCCGGCCAAAGCACGGATTTTACTGCGGGTGCTCCCCAGCTTCAAAACCGGGCTATACCAGGTTTTGAGCCAGAAAAACTACCTTTGGGGACACCTTTTATGAAATTCACCCCTCCTGCAGTTACCGGGCTTGGTTTATTAGCAGCACTTACTGATGAACAAATCCTGAAGAATGCCGACCCGGATGATGTGGATGGAGATGGAATATCAGGGATTCCCAATTATATTGATCCACCCGATTACTTCCAACCAAAATGGTTTCACCAGGCAGTCAACGGGCAATTCATCGGTCGTTTTGGAAAGAAAGCCGCAGCTATTGATTTGTTGCAGCAGACCGCTACCGCTTATAATCAGGATATGGGTGTCACTTCTACCTTTGAGTCCTTAGATGTGGCCACAGACCTATCGGTCGATCCTGAAGTTAGTGATCAGACCATTCGGGATGTGGTATTTTACTTGAGAACGCTCAAAGCACCTATCCAAAGGGATCCGGAGATTTCTGATGTCATCCAGGGGCAACAAATCTTTACTGATATCAACTGTGGCTCATGTCATATTCCCTCCTGGACAACACCTGAATCTGACATTCCGGCTCTCAGTAATAAGACTTTTCATCCTTATACGGATTTATTGCTCCATGACATGGGGCCAGAACTGGACGATGGGGCCACTGAAGGGTCAGCAGAAACGTATGAATGGCGAACTCCTCCGCTCTGGGGCTTGGGCCTGTCACCTGATTCGCAAGGAGGCGAGTTTTTTCTCATGCATGATGGCCGAGCCAAAAGCATTGAAGAAGCCATTTTAATGCATGGTGGAGAGGCAAATGATAGCCGGGGTAGCTTTGAGCAGTTGAGTGATATTGACAAACAAAAGCTTTTGACATTCCTAAAGTCACTTTAAGATGGACAGGAAAACATTTTTGAAACTGGCAGGGAGTTCGTGTTTAGCGATTGCCGGAGTCCCGATGTTACTTTCTGGGTGCACCTCAGTGCATCGGGTAAATACAATAGCCAGAGACAACAGGCTCACAGTGTCAAAACAGGAATTTATTGATGGGGTGGAAAAGCCAAGAGAAGTCGTGCTGGTGCGAGAGTTGTCACTGGCTTTTCCTATTGCATTATACAGGCTCTCAGCAGATGATTACATGGCACTCTGGATGGAATGCACCCACCAGGGCTGTGAAGTAAATGCACAACCACACTATCTGGTATGCCCATGCCATGGGAGCGAATTTGATGCCAACGGGAATGTAGTACAAGGCCCGGCAGAAACGAATCTTAAAACCTTTAAAGTAAACACCGATTATGAAAACATCTTCATCTATTTATAAAATTAGTGGCTATCTGCTGGTATTGATTTGTTTAAATCATGCAACATTTGCCCAACAGACAGACAGCTCTCAGTTGCAACTGAATATGGATGCAGTTTATAACCGGCCTTTTCTGCAGGCAGGAAGTTTTCCGGTAGCAATTGGGGGCTATATTGAAGCACAGGGAGAATACTTTGTGTCAGATGGCATTACTGAGGGTGTCTCTTTTAAAATTCCGAGAATGACCCTGTTTGTATCTTCCACTATCACAGAGCGGATTAAATTTCTCTCAGAAATAGAATTTGAAGAAGGTACCAAAGAGATCAACATTGAGTTTGCTGCTCTTGATTTTGAATTTCATCCATTACTTAATTTCAGGGGAGGGATTATCATGAACCCAATTGGGGCATTTAATCAAAATCACGATGGCCCGAGGTGGGAGTTTGTAGACAGACCAATCTCTGCCACTACTATTATCCCGGCTACTTTCAGTAATGTAGGCTTTGGATTGCACGGAAAGACCTATCAAAAGCAATGGGTATGGGCCTACGAAGCTTATGTGACCAATGGTTTTAATGATCAGATAGTGGCGAATAGTGAAGGCCGAACCTGGCTGCCGGCTGCCAAAGAAAATGTAGATCGTTTTGAGGAAAACTTCAATGCCGTTCCACTTATCACGCTTAAGACGGCTATTCGCCACCGGAAAATCGGGGAAATAGGCTTGTCATGGATGGGTGATGTGTATAACAAGTACGAAGAAGACGGACTTTTATTAGATCAAAAAAGGAGACTGGATGTAGTGGCAATTGATTTTAATACTTCCGCAATAAAAAACCTGGATATTACGGGAGAATGGGTATGGGCATTTGTAGACGTTCCGGCTACTTACTCCCAGCAGTTTGGAAGCCAACAACAAGGCGGGTTTATAGATTTTGTTTATACCGTTTTAAAGCGTGAAATGTTCGGTTGGGAAAATGCCAGAATTAACCTGGCCTTACGGCTTGAACATGTGGATTATAACGTAGGATCATTTGAAGAGACAGGAGGAAACATTCATGATGACTTACAGGCAATTGTACCAGCCATTAGCTTCAGGTCTTCATCTCAAACAGTGATCCGCGTCAATTACCGGTATATATGGGAGACAGATTTGTTGGGCAATCCGACAGCCAAAACAGCAGGATTCCAGATAGGCATTTCCAGCTATTTTTAGTAGGTATCCTAACGTATTAACCGTTTAATACTAACAATCTTGAGAAAACACCTGCATTAACCTGAAGATGAAACTTTGCAATACCCTTGCATTGAATTAATCCGTATATTTGTGTCAGTGAAAATTACATGCTACATATTGAGCTTCTACTTCATGGCCCTGGCGGGGGTAGCCTGTGCGGATACTGTACCGCAGCGGGATACTTCAGAAAACATCTCGGTAGTTAATACTGCTGATAATAATCATGACCATGACCAAAATCAGGGGTGGGACGGTTGTTCTCCTCTATGCGTATGCCATTGTTGCCATGTACATTTTTTATCTCCAGCAGGGCTTGATTTCACGCAGCTCGTGAAACTACCTGTGGTTTACACTTCTTATATTCAGGATTTCAGCAGCATTGAAATCTCTGGTTTTCTCAAGCCTCCAATGTCATGATTTTCCGGGTTTAGCAGGATCAGTATGTCTGACCGATAAAGTCTTTTTTAAGATGAAAGGTCTTTAATCATCCTGATAATTTGCTAAACGCCTCTTCACCTGCCTTTTGAAAAAAGGCACCCCTTTATTCATGTTCAATTCTATTTGTACAGCTTGAAAAAATTGAATAAAAACAAATCAAAAAAAAGGAAAAAGAGAAGAAAGAAAATCACTGCTAAAAAGATTCTAAAGTGGTTTTTTATTGTGTTGACTTGCTTGATCCTCCTAGCGGGGCTCGCAGCTCGTTTGCACCACTACTTCTCTGTCCATGTCAAATAATTTAAAGTCGTATGATCAATAAAATCATTTCTTTTTCAATAAAGAATAAATTCATTGTGGGCCTGCTTACATTGGCCCTCATAGGAGTAGGCATCTACTCCATGTACACGGTCAATTTGGGTTCAGTACCCGACATTACCAATAATCAGGTACAGGTAATGACTGTATCGCCCAACCTGGCTACAGAGGATATTGAGCAGTTCGTCACCTATCCTGTGGAACTGGCCATGGGCAACCTTCCGGGAGTGGATGAGATTCGCTCTGTTTCACGATTTGGGCTGTCTGTAGTGACCATAGTCTTTGAAGATGATATGGGTACCTATCTACCCCGACAGCTGGTACAGGAAAAGCTAAACGAATTAAAAGAAACTATTCCCGAGAAATTCGGAAGCCCTAGTATGGGGCCGATTTCCACTGGTTTAGGACAGATTTATGAATACACCATTCAGCCACAAGAGGGTTACGACTCGCTATATACACCCATGGAGTTACGTACAATCCAGGATTGGATTGTAAAAAGACAACTGACCTTGCTTGATGGTGTGGTTGAGGTAAATTCTTTCGGTGGCTATATTAAGCAATATGAAGTGGCCATTAACCCGGATAAACTCAATGCACAGAATGTGAGCATCTCACAGGTATATGAAGCAATGGCAAGGAACAATGTCAACACCGGGGGTGCATATATTGAGAAAAATCGAATGTCCAACTTCATAAGGGGAGAAGGATTGATTCGCTCATTAGACGACATTCGAAAGATTGTTATCAAAACCGAAAATGGCATTCCCGTTACCATTGGTGATGTAGCCTCAAAAGTCCATTTTGGAAATCAGGTACGCTATGGTGCATTCACACAGGATGGCCGTGAATCGGTGGGCGGCATCATCATGATGCTAAAAGGCTCTAACCCAAATGCGGTCATACAAAAAGTGAAAGAGCGAATGGAAGAAGTTGAGAAATCCCTTCCTGAAGGACTGGAAATCAATACCATCATAGACAGAAGTGACCTTATTTCCAGAACTACGAGCACCGTACAAACCAATCTGATCGAAGGAGCACTCATCGTGATATTTGCGCTGGTAATATTGTTGGGAAGTGTTCGTGGGGGTATTATTACTGCTACCACTATTCCGCTTTCCCTATTATTTGCCTTCATACTCATGAAGCAGTTTAATGTATGGGCCAACCTGATGAGTTTGGGTGCCATTGATTTTGGAATCATCATTGACGGGGCCGTGATTATTATTGAAGGAACGGTCTATGAAATTCAGAAACGTATCCGATCAGGAAAAATCAAGTTCAATCAGGGTGTGATGGATGAGGTGGCTTATGATGCCGGGAGCACCATGATGAGTTCTGCCTTTTTCGGTCAGATTATCATTCTTATCGTATTTGCACCCATATTATTCCTTACCGGTGTGGAAGGCAAAATGTTCCAGCCGATGGCCTACACTTTTGGATTTGCCATGATTGGTGCCATTTTCCTTTGCCTGACGTATGTACCGATGATGTCGGCCTTACTGATGAAGCCTATTCAAAATAAAAAGAATTGGTTTGGTCGATTTGAACGCGGTTTAGAGAGGGTAAGCGATAAAATTATTAATACAATTCATAATGCCTACCTACCCCTATTAAAGGGGGCTTTACGCTTCAAAATGCTTGTTATTATCTTAGCAATTGCTTTACTCGGAATTGCAGGTTATACATTTTCTAAAATGGGAGGTGAATTTGTTCCTCAGTTAGATGAAGGTGACATTGCGATGCAGGCATTGATACGACCTGGGAGCTCGCTAACTGAGTCTAATGAACTCTCTATGAAAGTTGAAAAGCTTTTGCTTGAAAATTTTCCTGAGATCAAAACGGTTACAGCACGAATCGGAGTGGCTGATATTCCTACAGATCCCATGCCCATGGACATAGCGGATATGTATATCATTCTCGAAAAAGATAAAGAAAAGTGGGTTTCCGCTGCAACCAAAGACGAGCTAATTGATCAAATCAAGGACAAACTTGATGAACAACTCGTAGGTGTCAACCTGGTCTTTACCCAACCCGTAGAGTTGAGATTCAACGAATTGCTCGAGGGAGTCAGAGAAGATATTGCGGTAAAACTATACGGTGAAGATTTGGAGGTTTTGGCCACCAAGGTTCAAGAGATGGCCGATATTATTTCTACTGTGCCGGGAGCCGGTGATGTAAACCCCGAACGGACATCAGGACTTCCCCAAATGACTGTTCGTTATAATCGGGATAAAATTGCACAGTATGGATTGGACATTCAAAAACTCAATGAGTATGTCAGCTCCGCTTTTGCTGGTGGTGTGGCAGGCGTGGTTTTTGAAGGTGAGAAGCGATTCAATCTGGTCATCCGCTTTGACAATGCACACCGCAAAAGCATAGACGACTTACGGACACTCTATATAGATCTACCGGATGGAACACAAGTTCCCATAAAAGAGGTAGCAGATATTAGCTATGTGCCGGGACCGATGCAGATCTCCAGGGACAATACCTATAGGCGTACGTATGTTGGAGTGAATGTGAGAGGACGCGATGTGGAATCGGTGGTTAATGACATTCAGGAAAAACTGGATGCACAATTAGAGCTACCTCCAGGGTATTATATCACCTACGGTGGAGAGTTTGAAAACCTGCAAAGAGCAAAAAGCAGATTAATGATTGTAGTGCCTATTGCCCTTTTCTTAATATTTGTTTTACTCTATTTTGCCCTAAAATCTTTCTCACAATCCATAATGATTTATATAGCCATTCCCCTGGCAGCTATTGGGGGCGTAATTGCGCTTTGGATGCGTGACATGCCCTTTAGTATTTCAGCAGGGGTAGGCTTTATCGTACTATTTGGGGTAGCCGT
>TARA_R110002012_G_scaffold70712_1_pt1 | contig 144099 bp, 134 predicted proteins | sample TARA_R110002012 | Tara Oceans TARA_R110002012 (sample SAMEA4396515) | marine metagenome | biome: Westerlies Biome; feature: [DCM] deep chlorophyll maximum layer (ENVO:01000326); material: water (ENVO:00002006), including particulate matter (ENVO:01000060) such as... | depth 40 m
TTATTTCAAATTTCAGTTCTTGGGTTTTTACATTATTCAGCTCGGTCCTCCAATTGTAGTTTCGATAATCGCTTTGGTATAGTAAAAAGTTAAAATTGGGCGCAACAGAATGGACAGTAAGCGATGCTTTTGCACTATAATCTTCATTCAAATCAAAAGAGGCGGCACCCTGCAAATAGTTTCCGTCAAAATCGCCGGCAACATTTATCGCTCCTTTTCCTGAAAGTTTAAACCCTCGATACTCTTTCTCATAACCAGCACCAGCTTCAATGATATTTCCTTTAATTCTGTTGGGTATGCGCTGTTCATCTAAAATTAAAACGGAATTGTACCCATAATTGAAATCGTTATAACCCGCCCAAGCCGAAATTTTTCCGATAAGTGAATTGTTGAAGTCAGCATAGGCCTTTATGTTGAAATCTTCTAGTTTTGTTTTTGTAAATAAATTTGAAGTTTCATAAGATGGCCCATATTCTGTGAAAGGAGCTGTTTGGTTATACCGAAAGAACTTATCTTCATAACTAAGAATATTTCCTATAGTTAGAACAGAATAACCCGTGCTATCTCGCTGGCTTAATAATTCGAAATAATGATCTCCATAAAAACGGAGCCCTTCCAGTTTGTTTTCGGCATTTTCAAATTTAACATCCAACCGTCCACGGTCACGAAATTCGGGATCGTCATTTATAAAAAGCATCAAGGAATTATCGGTTAACCCCCCATTTTCCTCATTCAAAATATCTTGTGCTGCAACGTGGGCACGTGCTACGTATCGTTTACTTTTGGTATGGTAATTTGCAGTAAATAGAAAATTTCCGGTACTCGTTAAAATATGTTGATATTTCCCCAGTGAACGAACCCCTTTATAGCCAATTGAAAAGTTGAATTGCGGGGAAGTATTTACCGTAAAAAAAGCATCGAGCTGCTGTCCCTGCTCATAGGCCGTTTTAAAATAAAGTTCGGTAAGCGGCGTGGGTACGTTGAAATAGTTTACATCTTCTATTTCCTTATAATTAAAATGGTGCGATTGGGCCACAAAAAGCGGTTTCAAATTCAGCCTGTCAAAAGAGTAAGCAAGTGAGTTATATGTTTGCCCTACGTTTGAAAACTGTAGCAATTCAAAATTGTCCTTTCTTAAATAGTTAAATTTGTATTTTTTCTTGATAGAAAGCGTAGTGTCAACATACGTAGTATCGCGCGCCGCTGAAATTATTTTGTAATAATCAATTGGGGGTTTTTCTTTAGTTGCATTTGGAGTTTGCGAAAACACAGTTGCCGAGGCACATAGAAGAAGTAAGAGCAAAAGTGTGTTTTTCATCGGGTATAAACTTTCAGCGCAAAGGTAAATTTTTAAACGGAAATAGTTATTTTTAATTTTCTATGTTGAAACTTAAAATCAATTCCCACTTATTGGAATGTGGCACCGATGAGGCGGGTCGTGGCTGTCTTGCAGGGCCCGTTACCGCCGCCGCAGTAATTCTTCCGGATGATTTTCAGCACCCTTTTTTAAATGACAGTAAGCAACTTTCAGAAAAAAAACGATTGGAACTTAAAGATATTATCGAGCGCGAAGCCATCTGCTATAAAGTGGTACATGTAATGATGGATGAGATTGACAAAATAAACATTCTGAACGCCTCCATTTTAGGAATGCACCGTGCCATTAAAGGCCTATCCTGCCCTCCCGAATTTATCGCCGTGGACGGGAACCGTTTTAAACCTTTTCAGAAAACTCCTTTTGAATGTGTTGTAAAAGGAGATGGAAAATACCTACACATTGCAGCTGCTTCCATTTTGGCAAAAACATATCGGGACGAATATATGGCCTCGCTTCACAACGATTTCCCACAATACAATTGGAAACAGAATAAGGGATACCCTACCAAAGAACATCGCGAAGCCATTTGCGCTCACGGAAGTACTGTTTTTCATAGAAAAAGTTTCAAACTTTTACCAACGCAACTGGAGCTCAAGCTATAAGCTACACAATACTGCCATGATAAAGAATTGGAGTGTTGAAAACCCGTCAATAAACTATTTCAACTATTCATAAAAGCATCCATTTTCCTTGTTACTTTTGTGTTATGGGAAAAATTCTGCGCAAATTTTTAGCACTATTACTTTTTATTCCAATGCTTTTGGGAGTTTTTGGAAGTTGTGACAAAACACCTCCAAAAACTGGCACTTTAATGGATTTTGTTCCCGAAGATGCGTTGGTGGTTTTTAAAATTTCAAATTTTGAAACCTTGCAGGCAGATATTGAAGCCAATTCCCTACTTTCCAAATTTGACAACACCGCTCCCTATTCCTTTTTTACTGAAAAGAAGGCCTTGCTAAAAAATCTACATCCCGCTTCGCAAAGCCTTTTATGCATCAATAAATTAAATGACTCCCTTTCGGCATATACTTTTATTTCGAAACAAACGAAAAATCTTTTTCAAATAGATTCACTAAAAAATAAAACTATTGAAACCTTACAGCTTGATGAACATTCATTTCAGCGTATTACCATTGACAAAGAAATTGCCTATTCTGCAATTATAGATAGCGTTTTTGTGGTTTCATCTTCGCAACAAATTATTCAGGAAATTTTAAAAGGAAATACCGAACGCAATGATACGTTCAAGAAAGTTTTCAATCTACCATCAACCAACGGCTTTACAGCGTTAGTGCGCGGAAATAAAATCACTCTGAACGATTCCACAAAAGTAGATTTCACTTCGTGGAGTGCGCTTGACGTTGCCATATCGCCAGAAGCTTTTTCTGCAACCGGAATAACGCTGGCTACCGACAGCATTCCGCAATTGCTGAACGTTTTTGAAGGCCAAGTACCGCAACAAAACGACGTTTCGGGATTGGTGCCAACGGATGCTTTGGGCGCAGTAAGCTTTACTTTTCATGATGCCGAAATGTTCCAAAAAAAGTTACGATCTTTTAGAGGTGAAAAAGATACTATAAAGACCACCGGGATTTTCGGCTCCGTGAGCGAGGTGGGAAGCATTCAACTTAAAGATGAAACTGCAATTTTTATTAAAAGTATTGATGCCTCTTTAACGAACGATGCATTGGCGCGATTTGTAACTTCAAAAAGTATTTTTCGCGAAATTGAGATAAGCAGTTTTGGCGAGCCAAAATTATTTAAGCAAACCTTTTCGCCATTTATAAATTCAGGAGCTGCGAACTATGTTTTTCAGCTTGAAAATTTCTTTGTTTTTACAGAAACCGAGGGCGCTGCCGAGCAATTGATCAGTTCTTTTCAAAATAATAATACGCTGAAAAACACTCCCTATTTTGAAAGCACCGCAAAAGATTTGAGTACGGCATCCTCCCTGTTGATCTATAAAATGCAGGGTGATTTTTCAGATGCCATCGCAGGATTTTTCAACTCAAAAAGCAGTGTCGAAATTAAAAATATTTCATTTGATAAATTTCCGTTGGCCGCATTGCAATTCAGTTTTGACAGAAATTTTGCACACGTAACACTGAGCTGCAAAGAGGCGGGCGCCACAGCAAAAAGTGTATCGGGCAAGGTTTCGGAAAAATTCAATTTAAGTTTGGATGCCGCGCTTTTGAATAGTCCGCAATTAATAGAAAGCAACAACGGGACTAGTAATGTGACAGTTCAGGATATTGCCAATACACTTTATTTTATTTCTGAAAGCGGAAAAATTCTTTGGACCAAAAAATTAGGTTCGCCAATTTTAGGAAAAATAGAAACTGTGGAAATTGCCGGCCGTGGCGACAAACAAATTGCCTTTGCTACTAATGATGCGTTTTATATTTTGGACCGCAACGGAAAAGATGTAAAAGGATTTCCTATTAAGTTTAAAGACAAAGTAACCCAGCCCCTTTCGGTTTTTGATTACGATAACAATCGGAATTATCGTTTTGTGGTTGTTCAGGGAAAAGAGGTTTTAATGTATGACAAAAACGGGAAAATAGTAAAAGGTTTTGGTTTCAACAAAGCAAAAAGCAATATTGCGCAATCGCCAGTACATATCCGGATGGGTAATAAAGATTATATAATTGTTGCGGAAGAGAGCGGTAAGCTGAATATTTTAAGTCGTGTTGGGAAATCGAGGGTTTCGGTTTCCAAGAATTTCAATTTTTCTGAAATTCCCGTAGCGGAAGAAGACAACTCCTTTGTAGTGATAACAAAGGAAAATACCAAAGAGCGCATTTCGCAGGACGGAAAGGTTTCATCCCAAAAACTGGATGTGGGCAATAATTATTGGTTTACTATACTGGGAAATATAAAAGTAACTTTGGACGACAATCTGTTGCGAATTAATGGGAAGCTTACCGAATTGCCCCTTGGACTTTACACCAAGCCACAAATTTTCTCAATAAGCCGAAACAGCTATGTTACTATTACCGAAACACAGGAAAAAAAGGTCTACGTTTTTGATAAAAACGGCAATCTTCTTAATGGCTTCCCTGTGTATGGTACCTCAGCTGCGACAATGGGCGAAGCCAATCCCAAAAATCTGGTCGTTAAAGGAGAAGCCAATAATGTAGTTTATTATATTATTGATTAATCCTACAGTAGCTTGTTAATTAATAGATTAGTCAGCTGTCTTCAGTTTTGGTTCAAGTATTTTGCGTAAATTTAAATCGCAAACCAACCTTTTTGAACTTTATGAGAGCGCTCCTCTGCCTCTTTCTTTTGCTATTGGCTATTACCGCTTTTGGCCAAAAAGAATTTCGCGAAAAAAAACCTTCGCAGGGCGACTCCGTGATACTTGCCGATTTCAAAAAAAAGGTTTCACAATCAATAAATGCAAATCCTGATAGTGCATTAATTTATATTAAGAAGTTTCGTGAATTCAGTATTAAAAGAAATTATTTGGCTAGTTTAACAGATGCCGATTATCTCTACGCACACTATTTTAGAAGAATACAGAAACCTGACTCGGCAATATTTTACTTCAAAAAACAGATTGAAGACTCAAAAAAAATTAACTACTTCCGCGGCATGGCGCAGGGGTACAATGGCCTTTGTAGAACCTATTATTTAATCGGCGAAATAGAGAATTCAATCAAAGCAGGAAATCAAGCACTTAAGTATGTAAAAAAAATTGACGATGCCGGAAACTTCATTTTTGCCGATACCCAAAACGCTTTGGCAATTGCCTATTCAATGCAAAACAAAATGGAAGCCGCAATCGCCCATTTGCTAGTTGTAGATTCCGTCCATAAAATTACTCCCATCCGTGAAGATATTATTGCCGCAGCCTATCAAAGTTTGGGCAACATTTATCTTGAACTTAAAGATTACGATGCCGCCGAAAAATATTATTTAAAAGCAAACGATGAATTTAAAAAAATACCCGGGGCAGGTGATTTCTATTTCCACACCACAAATGTTTTTTTAGGACAAGTATATTATTATACAGGGCAATTGGAAAAGGCAGATAAACTCCTTTCCAAAACACTGCTTTTTTATGAAAAAATAAAAGAAGAAAGAACGGTTGCAGAAATAAAGAACTATTTGGGATTAGTAAATCTTGCAAAAGGAAACCTCAAAAAAGCAGAAACTTATTTACTGAATGCGTTTAATTTTCAGAAAAAAAACGATTACTCGCTTGAAGCAGCCCAATCAGCATTGCAACTAGGGAAACTAAACATTAAAGTAGGGAGCGCTACAAAGGCAATAGCCTTTTTGGAAGAAGCAATTCTATTTAATAAAGACATAAATAATGGCACCATAAACCAAAATGCACGTTCCTTACTGGCAGAAGCCTATGCACTACAAGGAAATTTCAAGGCTGCGTTTACAAATTCCCAAATCGCAAAAAGAATCAATGATTCCATACAACTGGCACAAAGTGCCGAAAAAATTAAAGAAATAGAAGGTGTCTATCAAACCGAAAGCCGGGATCGGGAAATTGCATTGTTAACAACTAAAAACGAACTTGCAGAGCAACAAAAAAGAAATCAGCGAAATATGCTTTGGGGTATTCTGGCCATTATCGCAATTGCTGGAATTTTTGTGTTTTTTCAGTTTAAAAACCGGCAGAAAACCACTAAAAAATTACTTGAGTTAGACAATGCAAAAAATACATTCTTTGCAAATATTTCGCATGAATTTCGAACTCCGCTTACATTGATAAATGGCCCTATAGAAGATCTGCTCGGTTCAAAAAAATTATCGACCTCAGAAGCAAAAAACTTAAAAGCAGCACTCAGGAACACACAACGGTTAAAGGATTTGGTAGATCAGCTTTTGGCATTGGCCAGATTGGAAAGTGGAAATTTAAAGTTAAACATCCAATGTGCAAACATGCCCGATTTTTTAATAGCACATGCCGAAGCCTTTATTTTTAGTTGTAGTGAAAAAAATATAAAATTTTCTGTCGAGGTGCCGAAAGAGGAAGCTAATGATTGGTTTGATCAAGATATTTTGGAAAAAATACTTTATAATTTAATGGGCAACGCCATAAAATATACCCCAGAAAAGGGATCAATAAGTTTAAAGGGCGCAAGAGTAGCTAACAATTATGAAATTTCAGTAGTAAATTCTGGAAAGTATATTCCATCGGAGAAGCAAGAAAAAATCTTTGAGCGGTTTTATCAAACAAGCTCCAAAAATCCCGGGGCCGGTATTGGCCTTTCTCTAACCAAGGAATTAACTGAAGTCCATAAAGGTTCCATTGCCATAAAAAGTGAGGAGAATGGGCTCACGGAATTTAAAGTGCAAATACCCGTTAACAAAAATGCGTTTTCCGACCAAGAAATTTTTTCAGAATATGAAAAATCTGGACAACCCGAAGAACCTGCAGTTGTTGAATTACCTACCCAAAAGGAAATCATTTTGCCTGAAGACGCACCAACCATGTTGGTAATAGACGACAGCAAAGACATTCGTGATTATGTGAGTTCAATTTTTGAATATACTTATACCATCCACACAGCAAATAATGGCAAGGAGGCTTTTGAAATTGCAATTGAGGTAATTCCAGATATTGTTATAAGCGATGTTATGATGCCTGGAGAAGATGGCTTTACATTCACAAAGCACCTCAAAGAACATCAACTCACCTCTCACATTCCAGTTATACTGCTCACTGCCAAAACGCAGGTTACGTCAAAATTGGAAGCAATGGGCATTGGTGCAGACGCCTACATTACTAAACCTTTTAATAGCCAGTTATTGAAAGCCAATGTTGAAAACCTTATTGAAAACCGAAGAAGGCTTCAGCAACGCTTTGCACAGGAAGTGGTTCTAATGCCAAAAGATATTGCTATTTCTTCTGCGGATGAAAAATTTCTGGAATTGCTTCAGAAAGTTTTGGATAAAAATATAACCGATTCAAACTTTACGATTGAAGATTTTGGGAAAGAAATGGGTGTGAGCCGCATGCAATTGCACCGAAAACTAAAAGCGCTGACAGGACAATCAGCTTCTGAATTCTTGAAAACCCAACGTCTTAAATTGGCTTTAAAATTATTAAAGGAAAAAAAGATTTCAATTGCGGAAGTTGGCTACACAGTTGGTTTCAACGACCCATCGTATTTTACCAAATGTTTCAAACAAGAGTTTGGACGCTCTCCTTCAGAATATTTTCCCACCTAAGAACAGCCGGATCTGAAAATCTGTTAATACTGCAAATGTTACATATGTTATAGCATCGGTTACAAAATTCACAGTACTTTTTAAGATCCCAACTTACATTTACTTCACCTTTTTCCCTGTTATGAAAAAAACAAAACAATATTCCGGCAAACTGGAAATTGTTCCGGGAAAACAGATTTTTTTAAACATAAATAATCTGTCAAAAGGAATATATACTTTAAGAATAATGCTCAATAATAAAGTAGTAAAAGAAATAACTTTTAAAAAGTAAACCATAAAAATCAGATATTATGAAAATAGCTTTAACCATCTTATTTATTTGTATAGCCAGTGTTTGCAATGCACAGTTTTTGGACAAATTGGGAGACAGGGCTGCCAATGCCGTGGAACGAACGGTAGAAAGGCGGGTAGAAAAAGAAACCACAAAAAGTACAGACCGTGTGCTGGACACCATTGTAGATTCTCCCAAAAAGAAAAAAAGGAAAGAGAAAAAAAGAAAAAAGAAATCTTCTAGCGGAAACGTAATTGGCGGAGATCCTGTAGATGATACCACACAGTCAAAAAACCAACAAAATGAAGAAGGCATTATAGAAGAATAATAGAACAATTAACTTAATTATTGGAACCCTATAACCTCATAAATAATAAACAGCCATTAAATGCATGGTCAATATTTTCTCCCACATATTTAACTGATTATAAATTTTAAAAATTAGAAATTATGAGAAATTCAATCATTTTAAGCATTTTATTATTGAGCCTAAGCTTAACAAGCTGTAGAACCACCATTCCAGACCGAGATTCGGTGGTGCCGACAATATTCTTTCAATTAACAGGAAGTGGGCTTGCCGCGGGAGATGTAGAGATAACTGAAACTTTTGATTTTGATAATCAAGCATTGTACCTGGAAAGAAACAAAACATACAATGTGATTCTCTCAGGGAAAGATTCTGGCGGGGTTTCTCAAATAACTTGGCAATTGCCAAATAACGCCATTGTAGAAATACCTGAGCCCATCCCAAGCCCCTGGACAGATGGCGCTGGAAGCATTGGCACTAGACTTTTACAAGTTGAAGGAGACCGTTCAGACCCAAGGTCGTCTATACTTTTGGGGACTAAAATAATTGGACGAACATTAGATACAGGCGGAACCGAGAATAGAGATTTTGTTTTCACCGTTAAAGATTACCACGATAACACACTTAACAAAACCTTGAGGGTAATCATTGGTGCAGGACCAACACGCATTGGACCAAGATAGTAATTAATCAAAAATAATATTTATGATCAAGACATTCATTTTTTCATTATTGCTAATAGCAACAGTATTTCCACAAGCAAGCGCACAAACTGGCTGCAGTAAGTTCTATCCTTTAAAGGAAGGAACAAAAGCCGAGATAACCTCTTATGATAAAAAAGGAAAAATAGCTGCGGTTGTAGATTATATAGTTTTAAACAAATCCAAGACTTCCGAAGGAGAAGTTGCCACAATGAAATCTTCCATTAAGGATGACAAAGGAAAACTGATCGCCGAAACGGAATATGACGTTACCTGCGATGGTACCAAAATTTCAATTGACTATAACTCTATGGTCAGCCCTATGATGATGGAGCAATTTCAGAATATGGAATATGATATTAGCGGTGTTGATCTGGAAATTCCAAACAACCTATCCGTAGGGCAAGAGCTTCCAGATGCCGCAATGAATATGAAAATCAGCATGGGTGGCATTAACATGAATATGGATTTGACTATAACAAACAGAAAGGTAATTGGTAAGGAAGACGTTACAACTCCTGCCGGAACGTTCTCTTGTTTTGTGATAACCTACGATATGAGCACAAAAATGGGGATGACACAAACAAGCAATTCAAAACAATGGATTGCCGAAGGCGTAGGCATGGTTAAACAGGAAGACTATCAAAGAGGTAAAGTATCCTCAAGCAGTGTGCTCACAAAATTTTCAAAATAAACTAAAACCAAATTAAATTTTAAAAACCGAGGCTTAGGCTTCGGTTTTTTCTTTTATTGCAGCTTCAAAAAGTATCAAAAAATGTTTTAATAACCTTTCTTTTACTTCTGCTAGGTTAATTTCAGTTTTTCCCAGTTCAACATTTAAAGAGGTAACCGCCTTGCCCCTAATTCCACAGGGAATCATATGATCAAAATAACCCAGGTCAGTATTCACATTTAAAGCAAAGCCATGCATTGTAACCCAACGACTTGCTCGCACGCCCATAGCACAAATTTTTCTTGCAAAGGGAGTGCCCACATCAAGCCATACGCCTGTTTCTCCTTTACTGCGTTCAGCTTTTAGTCCATATTCAGCTAAGGTGAGAATAATCATTTCCTCTAGCATACGCATATATTTATGAATATCGGTAAAAAAGTTTTCCAAATCCAATATCGGGTAACCTACAATTTGTCCGGGCCCATGATAAGTTATGTCACCTCCCCGATTGATTTTATAGAATGAAGCGTTTATTTCCGCTAGTTTTTTTTCAGAAATAAGTAGGTTCTCAATATGGCCACTTTTCCCAAGGGTATACACATGTGGATGCTCAACAAACAGAAAAAAATTGGGCGTTTCATACTGCAATTTTTCTTTGCTGTTTTTGCTTTTTTGTTGCAAGATTTTTTGAAAAAGACTCTCTTGGTAATCCCAAGTTTCTTGGTAATCCATTAAACCCAAATCATGTATTTCCAAATATTTGTTCAATTATTCAGCAGCTATTTTTGCGAACCAAAATTATCAATTAAATATGTTTGAGATGGTTATTTCTATGCTTTTTTGAATTTTTTTGTATGTTTTCTAAAAGTTAACTTCTTAAAAATTTATTAAATTCCTCCAAGACTCTTATCTTTACAGTTCTAAACATTCATATAAACTACATCTAAAATGAAAAAAAGTACTTTTAAATCCATTGTGGTTTTATCCCTATCGCTGTTATGGTTTGGGATGAACGCGCAAAACCCATCCAAACTCTGGACTCCGGTCTCAGAAAATTCTATCGCTTCTAAGGCAAAGGAATTGAGAAACTCGACCCCCACTGAATATAAACTTTTCAGCTTAAACACTCCGGCATTACAATCTATTCTTGCCACAGCTCCATCGAGAGAGAACCTTAAAAATTCTACCACAATCATTGAACTTCCAGTTGTTGATGGTAAGATGCAGAGGTTTAAAGTTGTAGACGCTTCTAACTTTGCTCCTGAGTTACAACTTAAGCACCCGAATATTCGTTCATTTGCTGCTCAGGGAATTGATGATCCTACGGCTATTGCAAGGTTTAGTACTTCGCCATACGGTGTTAACGTAATGATTTCATCTGCTAACCAACCAACTGTTTATATTGACCCTTATACTAAAGACAAGCAACAATATATTAGTTATTCTAGAAAAGATTTGCCTGCTTCACTTGAACCTTTTGTTTGTCATGTTGAGGATGCGATTGGTCCAAGACCTGCTGATTTAAATGAACATTCAAACGAGCACAGAGGGGCAGATGATGGTATGTTAAGAACTTTTAGATTAGCTTTAGCTGCTAATGGTGAGTACTCACAGTGGCACCTAAACAACCAAGGTGTAGATCCAGGAGCTAGCGATGCTGTAAAAAAAGCAGCAGTTTTAGCCGCACAGAATACAGCAATGACGAGAGTAAACGGCATCTATGAAAGAGATGTTGCTATTACTATGGTAATTATTCCTAACAATGAAGATATTATTTTCTTAAATCCAGCAACTGATGGTCTTGATAATACTTCAAATGTCATTAACCAAATACAGGCCAAGATAGACGGAATCATTGGTTTTGCTAATTACGACATTGGACACGTGTTTACTACAGGTGGTGGCGGTATAGCACAATTGCGCTCTCCTTGCGGCCCTAATAAAGCAAGAGGCGTAACTGGATTGCCACAGCCTATAAATGATCCTTTTTATGTAGATTATGTGTGTCACGAAATGGGCCACCAATATGGCGGTAACCATACACAAAACAACAACTGTCAGCGCTCTAGTGCCTCATACGAACCGGGAAGCGCTTCTACCATTATGGGTTATGCAGGTATTTGCCCTCCTAACGTACAAAACGTAAGTGATGATTATTTCCACGGATTCAGCATAAACGAAATGTGGAACTTTGTGAAAATTGGTTCAGGTCAGTGTTCTGTCCAGACCCCGACCAACAATCTTCCTCCTGTAGCCGATGCAGGACCTGAATATACTGTGCCAATTTCAACTCCATTTATACTTAAAGGTAATGCTACAGATCCTGATGGAGATGCTTTAAGCTATTGCTGGGAACAACAAAACAATAACCCTGCACCAATGCCACCGAACAATACTTCAACCGTTGGCCCAGCTTTTAGATCTATAGACCCAATGACTTCTCCTGACAGATATATGCCAGCTATTTCAACCGTATTGGCTGGTAACACTCAGAGTACTTGGGAAGTTGTTCCTTCTGTTGGAAGAACTATGAACTTCAGATTAACAGTGCGCGATAATGTAGCCGGTGGAGGTTCTTCTGATAGTGACAACGTAATCATTACGTTTGATGGCAATTCAGGTCCCTTCGAGATTACTTCTCAAAACACAGCCACAACTTGGACAATCGGAAATACCGAAACCGTTACTTGGGATGTGGCAGGAACTGATGTAGCTCCAGTAGATAGCCCTAACGTAGACATTTGGTTTTCTACCGATAACGGTCAGACATACCCCGTAGCAGTTGCGTTGAACGTACCAAACAATGGAAGCGCTCTTGTAAACGTACCAAACCTTAACACTACAACCGGTAGATTAATGGTTATTTCATCAAACAATATCTTTTACGATGTGAACAACGCTATAATTACTGTAGATGGCGTAGTGGGTGTTGAGGACTTTACATTTGATAATTTCTCAGTTTATCCAAACCCATCAAGTGGCACTTTCAACCTTACTTTCACACCAGCTTCAAACGATAAGATTGAAATTTCGCTTTACGATTTAAGAGGAAGAGTTATCAATCAATACACTTTTGATGATGCTTCTACTTCAAGTACTTTCAACAAGCAGTTGGAGTATGGCTATATCGATAGCGGAATGTATTTCCTTGTTGTAAAAAATGGCAACAAAGTAACTACTAAGAAAATTGTGAAAAATTAAGTCCCTGAATTAAGGACTTAGAAAAAAGAGAAAAGACAGGATTGTTCCTGTTCTTTTCTCTTTCTTTTTTGTGAATATTTGTAAAAATAGCGCTCCCCTGAAGAGATTCAATTGTTAAGCTCTTTTCTCCAAGGCTTTTAAAAACTTCCGGTTGCGTAAAATTCTTGTCTTAATCAATGTGTTTAAATGTTTAAAGAAAAAAGACCCGTAGTTAACGGGCCTGTTAAATTGTAGTAGTATTTAAATTTTAAGTTTTAGAAATTGCAACTCCCAAAATACCTCCAACTAAAATCTAAATACCATTTAAAGCTTAACTTTTTCAGAGATATTTGAAATTACCTGCGAAGTTTTTTCCACCTTAAAATTTAGGTTAAACGCAAGGGTTTTATTATTTGCAGAAACAGATAACTCTCCATTGCTTATTGGGTAATAACCAGCCTCTCCCTTACAAAAACAATGCTTGCCGTATAGCAATTTTACGTCCCCCAATGAGGCATTTACCTTGCTCAGACTTTCAACCGAAGCGGGTATTTCAAAATGTATGGTTTCAGAATAATTGCCATCGGCTGTTCCTTCAGGCCCTTCTTTCAAATAAGTGTATTCCACAACAGTGTTCTTTCCGGCAACCATTTCTGGATAAATAGCTCCTGTACCATCTTCCTTTATAATAAGGTTCATGTTTTTATGAATTTTTACAGTGCAGTCGCCTTCATCAGGACAACCGGATACGCGTTCATTTAATTGTCCCATAGTAGCGGTTTTTTCTGTTGAGGTTACTGTGCCCGTTTGCGTTTTGCAGGCGTTTATCATCAGGAGCGGAATTAAAAAATAGAATGCTTTCATATTGTTTGTTTAATATTAATAATGTTTAATATACAAATACACTGCCGAAATTTGCTATTTTTCCAAAACCACCTCAAGATCCAGCACATCTGGATTCTTAAAATATTCAATAAAAGGCTTTTGAAGAATCACCGTTCTTCCATCAGCCGAAAAAGTGGCTTCGGGATTGGATGCTTTCTTTATTTTCTTTGGAAAAGTATATTTCAAAGTATAATTAGACCCTCCCATAAAAGCTTCGGCCTGCTTCATACTATCTACTTGCTGCTGATGGAGTTTTTCATCTTTTATATAAGCATCGCGTTTAAAGATGCCCTCTTTAAAAGTATAATTAACGCCCACGACCTCGGGGGAGTCTTCCTCTTTCTTTATTTCGGTATTGGAGTTTGGATTGGGCATTACATTACTTGCCTGTTCTAGCCCACTCAAAATATCGTTAGCCTCGCTTATGTCTTTAAAATTTGTTGAAATATCATAAACCATTTCGGCTGCTTCCGTATCCATCTTCATATGGATATTGAAGTTCTCCAGCTTTTTCAGTTTATCCTGTTCCGCTTTTGAAAGTTTTGAGATACTATCTTTTTTCGCGTCCAAAAACTCTTTCATAGCTATAATAGTATCGATTTTCACACTGAGGGAATCAGTAAGGGCAGAACCCCCAAAGGCCATCATTTCATTCAGGTTCACTTCCACGGTCATAGTTCCACTACCATCTTCGTTCATAACCATTGTTTCGGTAAACTGACAGCTTACCAAAGCAAGCGCCACAGTAAAAAGAGCAAGTAATCTTAGTTTCATCGGTTTATCTATTTGGGTTGTTTAAAATAATCAGCGCAGCGATTACACCGGGAATCCATCCGCAAACTGTAAGTATAAAAACAATTAATACAGAACCGCAACCTTTACCAATTACGGCAAGGGGCGGAAATAGGATTGCAAGCAGAACACGCCATAAACTCATAGAAACAAAGCTACAATATATATTCGTTATTTTCAGACTTAGTTAATTAGGGATATGAAATTTAAATTTCTGTAAAATCTTACGATAGTAAATCTTGGATCGTATATTATAAATCCCTCATTTTCGTATTTGCTGCTTCGTATTTCGTACTTCAATTACCTATCTTTGCAAACTTATTTTTAGAAACAATTATATGCAACTGTCTGAACTGGAAATCATCCGAAGAGAAAAACTACAACAACTGCGCAATATGGGCATTAATCCCTACCCCGCAGACCTGTACCCCGTTACCGATACTTCAAAAAAAATAAAAGAGAATTTCGAGGAAGGAAAAAAGGTAGTGATCGCCGGCAGATTGATGTCCCGAAGAATTCAAGGAAAAGCTTCTTTTGCCGAACTTCAGGATGCAGATGGCCGCATACAGGTGTATTTTAACCGTGATGAAATCTGTACGGGCGAAGACAAAACCCTTTATAATGAAGTCTATAAAAAACTGCTGGACATTGGCGATTTTATAGGCATTGAAGGCGAACTATTCAAAACCCAAGTAGGTGAAAAAACCGTAATGGTAAAAAACTTCACCTTACTTAGCAAAGCTTTAAAACCGTTGCCACAGCCACGGGTTGATGCCGAGGGCAAGGTACACGACGCCTTTACTGACCCCGAACAACGCTACCGTCAGCGCTATGCCGACTTGGTGGTAAATCCCCACGTAAAGGAGATTTTCGTAAAGCGCACCAAGCTTTTTAATGCCATGCGAACTTTTTTTAACGAGCGTGGCTATTTTGAAGTGGAAACTCCCGTTCTTCAACCAATTCCCGGAGGCGCTGCTGCGAGACCATTCATCACACATCACAACTCCTTGGACATTCCATTGTATATGCGCATTGCAAATGAACTGTACCTAAAAAGATTGATCGTAGGCGGTTTTGATGGCGTATATGAGTTTTCAAAAAACTTCCGCAACGAAGGTATGGATCGCACCCACAATCCTGAATTTACCGCCATGGAAATTTACGTTTCCTACAAAGATTACAACTGGATGATGGATTTCTGCGAGCAATTGCTTGAATTTTGTGCCATGGAAGTAAACGGCACAACCAAAGCAACCTTCGGAAAACATGAAATAGACTTTAAGGCGCCCTATCCAAGAGTAACCATGGCAGAGGCCATTAAGAAATTTACAGGTTTTGATATCACCGGAAAAACCGAGGACGAAATCCGCCAAGCGGCTCTAGATATGAAAATACCTGTGGATGACACCATGGGCAAAGGAAAGTTGATAGATGAAATTTTTGGTGAAAAGTGCGAGGGCAATTTCATACAGCCCACATTTATCACCGATTACCCGAAGGAAATGAGTCCACTCTGCAAAGAACACCGCGACAATCCTGAACTTACCGAACGTTTTGAGCTTATGGTATGTGGAAAGGAAATAGCAAACGCCTACAGCGAACTCAACGACCCAATAGACCAGCGCGAGCGTTTTGAGGCACAACTAAAACTGGCAGACAGAGGCGATGACGAAGCAACCGCCTTTATAGATTTTGACTTTCTACGCGCTTTGGAATACGGCATGCCTCCCACCAGCGGTATGGGCATTGGGATGGACCGTTTAATAATGTTCCTTACCAACAACCCCTCGATACAAGAAGTACTTTTCTTCCCACAAATGCGCCCCGAGAAGAAAAAGGTAGAAATGACCGAAGATGAAAAAACCGTCTTCACACTATTAAAGGGAAATTCTCCAATCGCATTGGAAAATTTAAAGGCCCAAAGCGGCCTTAGCAACAAAAAATGGGACAAGGCCATAAAGGGGCTCACCGCTTCCAAAGTTGCAAAGGTTGAAAAGACGAATGAAAATTTGATGGTTTCGGTTTTATAAACAAATCATTTATACTTATTTAAGGAGGAAATTACAGCAACGTAGTTTCCTTTTTTTATGATATTCAATTTTACAAACACAAGAGCAACAAGACTAGCAACATACCTAAAATAGATTATCAAATTATGAAATATGAATGAAATCAAATTCTTGTAACCTCCTTTCTTCCTACATTTATAACCCAATACTTAACCCCTAAACTAGTTTAATATGAACCTTTTTAAATTAATAAAACAACCCTATTCCCTATTGCTCCTTTTCTTGGCGCTTACCGTTGCAGGTTGTAGCGATGATGATGACAACCCACCCACAGATCCCGTGGACCAACTCCCTCCCGCCACCCAAACCGGGGCACAAACCTTTGGCTGCCTGCTGGATGGGGAGGTTTTTTTATCGGGTAACACCCCTAATAACCTTGATTGCGTTTACCAGTTTACGAATGGTGCATATTATTTTTCCTTACAGGGAAATAAAAGAGATTCAAATAATAATCTAATAAGAATTTCTTTAAATACTAAAAGATTAGAAATCCATCAGAATGATACTTATATCTTATTAGAAAATATTGACGAAAATGCGTACGGCTCTTATTTCTATAATGCTGACTTTTATTATACCAATCAGACGCAGACAGGAGAGCTGAAAATCACAAAATTAGATTATGGTAACCATATTGTAGCAGGCACGTTCTGGTTTGACATTAAGGACAGCAATGGTGTTGTACACAAAATACGCGAGGGTCGTTTTGATGTTCGCTTTACAGAATAATACAAGAATTAATTAACTACTAACCCAAATCTTTACTTATGAACCTAAATTTTAAAAAAACAACCATCCTTTTGTTGTTATGTATGGGCGCTTTGTACACCACAATGGCCCAGACCGTAAACACTACGTATGCCACCCAGAAAAACAATACTCTTAGCGGGTTGGACAAAAGCAAAGTGCCCCACAAATTATTAAAGGCCCAAAGCGGCCTTAGCAACAAAAAATGGGACAAGGCCATAAAGGGGCTCACCGCTTCCAAAGTTGCAAAGGTTGAAAAGACGAATGAAAATTTGATGGTTTCGGTTTTATAAACCCTAAAGATTAGTTTTATAATTGGGCTACCGTTTAGGTGGCCCAATTTTTTTTTTAAAAGTTTTAGAAACCACCGCCCACACTTTTTTCCTCCTTTTTGGCATAAGTGGTCTGGCATCCCTGCCAAAAATGTGAGCGGTGGTATATAATCTTTAAATTATTATTATTACCTAAAATTAAATAAACACTCCCCTATTAGCAATAGACATTTAGCCAGACATACCTTTCAGTGAGGAAAACAAATTTTTTAAAGCACTATAGTGAGGAAAAATAAAAAAAATCATAACCATATTTTCTTTATCATTCTATCTAAATAATCAAGAAATTTAATTCAAATCCCGAAATCCATATTTCACAACCAACAACCCCCCATTAAACCATTTCCAAATTCCAGCGTCATACTACCATTAAACAATAAAAAACACAAAGTGATGAAAAAAGCAATGATAATCCTTATGGCACTTACCACCTTCGCCATAACCGCACAAAACAAAAGTGAGGACAGAAAAGAAAACCGCAGTCAGCTAAGAGAAAACCTAACCCCCGAACAACGTGCCGAGCTACATACAAAAAAAATGACCCTCGATTTAAACTTAAACGAAACCCAACAGGCACAAATAAACCAATTATTGTTGAAAATGCACAATAATAGGCCAGAACGCACCAAGAACAGAAAAGAAATGACCGATGCCCAAAAATTTGAAGCCAAAAACGCGATGCTTGACAGGCGCATAGCCATGAAAAAGGAAATGAAGCAAATTCTCACTGAAGAACAATTTACCAAATGGGAGCAGGGCCAGCAACACAAAAAGCGTCGCTTTAATAATAAAATGCGAAAAGAAAAACGAAGCAAAGAGTAAGAAAGTTTTAAAATACATTTTTTGGCGCAATTGTTGTTTTAGTTATTGACAAATTGGTTACATTAGTAACTTTAAAACAAAAATTAAAACAATGAAAAACCTACTAACAGTATTAGCATTTGCAGTAACAATGCTATTGGGCGTTCAAACAACCTCAGCCCAGCAGCTTTCCCAAGATAAAAGCAGACCAGAAGTTATAGCCAAAACCGAAACCGCAAAGCTTACCGAAGCTCTAAACCTTTCTGGCGACCAAAGCCGTACCGTTTTTAGAGCGCTGGTAGCAAAAGAGGTATCGTACCAAAAAAATGTAGATGGTAAAGACCTAAAAGATGCAGCCGTAGCCACGGAAAAGAAAAAAATTGACGCACAGTTAAAAGATGCGATGAAAAAAACGCTTAATGATGAACAATATGCGCAATGGGTTAAAATGAATAATTAGTGATTAATTATATTTAAAACCAAGGCCCTTTCTCAATGTAGAAAGGGCCTTTTTTTATGAATATTTTTAAAAACTATCGAAGATGTGCTGCAGGCCTATATCTATATTTTTAATTAAGAGTTTTTGCCACTTTCCCACAAGCTGCAATGGTAGCGTCCAAATCTTCGTAGCTTAAGGCATCACAAATAAACCAAGTTTCAAAAGCACTAGGTGCAATATAGATGCCTTCATTAAGCAAGCCATGGAAAAACTTTTTGAAATTTTCATTGTTAGCAGCCGCTGCAGATTTAAAATCGATCACTGGTTTATCAGAAAAATGGACTGAAATCATTGAGCCAACACGATTAATTGTAAACTTTATTCCTTCAGAATTGAGTGCAGCCTCCATCCCTTTATGCAAATATTCAGTCTTCTTGTTTATTGAATCGTAAACATCTCTTTTCTCATTCAATTCCTTTAGCATTGCCAATCCTGCAGCCATCGCTAGTGGATTTCCACTTAAGGTCCCCGCTTGATATACTGGACCGATAGGCGCCAAATGATTCATAATTTCTTCTCTTGCAGCAAAAGCTCCAACCGGTAATCCGCCCCCTATTACTTTTCCAAAAGTCACAATATCTGCTCTTACACCATATAGTTCCTGTGCTCCGCCAACTGCCAGTCTAAAACCAGTCATTACTTCATCAAAGATTAAAATAATATTGTTGGAATCGCATAGGTTTCGCAAGCCTTCCAAAAAACCTTTTGCCGGTGGAATGCAACCCATATTTCCAGCTACGGGCTCTAAAATGATACAGGCAATTTCGTTCTTATTAGCAGAAATTACTTCTTCTACATTATCCAAATCATTATAGGTGGCAAGCAGCGTGTCTTTTGCAGTACCTTGGGTTACCCCTGGACTGTTGGGCGCGCCGAAGGTAACGGCTCCGCTTCCAGCTTGAATTAAAAAAGAATCACTATGCCCGTGATAACATCCTGCAAATTTTATAATTTTTTCCTTCCCCGTAAAACCTCTGGCCAACCGCACAGCGCTCATACAAGCTTCAGTACCGCTATTCACAAAACGTATCTTATCAATATTGGGTACCATAGCTACAGCCAGTGCGGCTATTTCAGTTTCAATTTCAGTAGGCATTCCAAAAGAGGTGCCCTTTTTTGCCTTTTCAATTACAGCATTAACTACAGGTTCGTGAGCGTGCCCTAAAATCATAGGTCCCCAAGAGTTTATATAATCGATAAGCTTGTTTCCATCAGCATCATATAAGTAAGCACCCTTGGCATTTTCAACAAAAACAGGAGTGCCCCCCACCGCTTTAAAAGCTCGAACTGGAGAATTGACGCCACCGGGAATTACTTTTTGTGCCGCTGCAAATAGAGCACTACTTCTTTGATATTTCATATTAATATATGGGTGTTTTAATTTTTTTTGAAGAAGGTTTTAGTTTTAACTAACCACTACAATTGATTACTGATTTTTTACAGGATGCAGGTACAGCACCTGCCCAATTGAAAGATCATTACTTTTTAAACCATTGTATTTTTTAAGTGTTTCAACAGTAAGATTAAATCTTCTAGAAATGCTGTAAAGCGTGTCGCCCGCCTGGACGGTATAAGTTCCAATTTTTGAATCATCGGGATCAATAGCGCTCACCTTTTTTCCCAATACCTCATCATCATAAGCAGTAAGATTATATCTTTCAATAATGCCTATAAGCTTGTCAGGATATTTGGGGTCTGTAGCATACCCGGCTTTTCGCAACCCCTTTGCCCAACCTTTATAATCGTCTTTTCTAAGTTTAAATAAATCTTGATAGCGGCTGCGCTGGGTTAAAAAGAGGGAGTGGTCTCTGTAAGAATATTTGGGATCGTTATATTTTCTAAAACATTCACCGCGTTCATCATCATCGTGATATACACGCTCTCCTTCCCACCCCGTATGGCATTTAATCCCGAAGTGGTTGTTGGCCTTCATGGTTAGTTCACCCGCACCTGCGCCACTTTCTAAAATGCCCTGCGCAAGGGTTATACTCGCTGGAATTCCGTACTGAAGCATTTCTTCCTTAGCAATTTGAGCGTATTCATTAATATAATTTGCAACGCGTTCGCTGTAGGGTATATTTACAGGCACCACTATAACCTTTGGTTCTTCTGCTTTTGTATCCTTTTCGTTTACCTGTTGTTTTACTCTTACAACCCGTTCGGTATTATGTCTTTTTCGATACTTGGTCGCGGTTTTTTTTGATTTGCAACTGCTAAAACAAACAATAATTACAAAAAGAAGTATAGTAATTCTGCCAATCATTTTATTCAATTATAGGAAGGTTTTTCTTTTTCAGTTTTTGGTTCATTCCGGCAATACCCTGCAAGCCTCCAGTATGGATCGCAAAAATACGGCTATTTTCTTTGAAATGCCCCTTTTTTAAAAGATCCACAATGCCAAACATCATTTTTCCGGTATAGACCGGATCCAGTGGAATGTTGGCTTCTTTTTTAAACTTATTAATGAAACGTATCAAATCAATATCTATTTTACCATAGCCCCCAAAACAATACGCATCTGTTATAGAGAAATTGGTTTTTGAGGTATATTTTTCAATTTCTTCCGATTGAAAAGTTCCCTTTAAAGCAGAAAACCCTACAATGCGTTGATTTTCATTTGAAGCTTTTACCAGTCCTGCCATAGTACCGCCAGTACCCACAGGAACACAGATATAATCAGCTTTTTCTGAAATATTCTTTAAAATTTCCTCACATCCTTGAACCGCCAAGGCATTTGTGCCACCTTCGGGAAGTATGTAAAAATCACCAAATTTATTTTTTAGTTTCGTTAATAACTGTTCCTCTTCTTTTCGCTTATAGTCTTCACGTGAAATAAAATGCAGCTCCATTCCACAATCTTTTGCGAAAGAAAGCGTAGGGTTTTGCGCAATCTTATATAGAAGTTCCTCCCCTCTAATAACACCAATGGTTTTAAAGTTCAGTTCTTTGCCAGCGGCTGCAACTGCCGCTATATGATTTGAAAAAGCACCTCCAAATGTAAGTAAAGTGCTAAACCCATTATCCTCCGCTGCTACAATGTTGTATTTAAGTTTTCTGAATTTATTTCCTGAGACGAAGGGATGTAACATATCCTCCCGAACAACATTCAGATAAAATGCGTCCAATCCAAAGGGTGCGAGTGAAATATTGGTAATTGCCGGACTATTATAACTAAAAAAATGCGCCATTATGCCAAAGATAATAAGAGTAATGCCATAAAAGTGCTAAATAAAACAACAGAGTGGTACTATAAAAATTACAAAAATGCAAACCATTGTCAGAAAAACCTTAAATAAATGTGAAAAAATGTAGGAAACAACTGATAAATAGCTCTTTGTAATAAAAAAAATTGAACATTTTATCTGAAAAATTTGCACTTTATCGAAACTTTGTCATATTATTGTACCAATATTTTCAACAACCCCAAATCATGAAAATAAAACTACCTACGCTGTGGTCAGCATTTGCGACCGCTCTTTTCTTGGCTAATAGTGTTTCCTACGCGCAAGTAGGGATTAACACCACTACTCCAAATGGAATTTTAGATATACACAGTACTACTCAAGGTGTTGTATTACCTAGAATGGCTCTTACAGCTACAAATATAATGGCGCCAGCCAACAATCCTCAATCGGGTAATATTCCAATTGGCACTACGGTATACAATACTAATTCTACATCTACTGGTTCGAATGATGTATACCCAGGCATATATGTTTGGGACGGTACAAAATGGATGAATCAATTTACCAAAAAGGACATTCAAATAGTTAAGCAATCGCCTTTGGGGTATCGTTCGCGTTCCTCTGATGGTTATACGAATTTAGGAGGTATGGGAAGTCAAAATTTTACTCCTAAATATACAGGAAGGTATAAGATAGAGGTTAGCATGAATTATGGAGCTGGATCGCCCAGAACTGCAAGTAGTGATTTTAGGGCCATAACCTCGGAAGGCAATTTTAGATTTACGTTTAATGGCACCAATTATATTATACCAGCAAAAGCCTACAGTACTAGGTCGGGAAGTAATAGTGGCCAAGACTATTTTTTGATATGGGAGCAATATTCAAAAGTACTATATGTAAATCTTGTTGCAAATACCAACTATAATTTTCGTTTACAATTTGATCAATTAGCAGCTCCCAACTTTGATAGCAATGGAGATTCAACAGGGTCGTTCTCAGGCGGAGCTGGTTACGTAGGATATGATATTCCTTGTTCTGTTGAATTTATGTACTTAGATGAATAACTACAGAACTACTTCTTTAGTATTAAAATATTAAAACAAAAAGCATGAAAACTCTTAAATATATTTTAGTTCTATCATCCTTTACAGCATTGGCCCAGGTAGGTATAGGAACCTCTACCCCTAACGGAATATTGGAAGTAAATAGTGCAAACTCTGGAATTGTTTACCCTGTTGTGGCACTCACAGCTACAAATATACAGACGCCTGTTTCAAACCCCAATACTGGCTCAATAGTCGCAGGAACAGTAATTTATAATACTAACTTAAATAATGCAGGGATAGAAAGTGTATATCCCGGCACTTATATGTGGGACGGAAGTAACTGGATTCCACAATTCAGTAAGCGACAGTCTGAAATATTCTTTCAAACATCAACGGTATTAAGGTCGGCTTCCAATGCGGGCGATCAAAACGTACCAGGTTTAGGAAGTGTAGAAAACAATTTTTTTAGACCAAAATACAACGGTTTTTATAGAATTGAAGTTAGAGGGAATTTTGGGGCTGGCAGGGTAAATTCACCTGTTGCCGGAGCTGATAATGCCGCTTTTCAGGATGGAACTTTTAAATTCAATTTTAATGGCAACACCTATTCATTAAATGTAAAATCAATATCTACTTATGATGATTCCAGTGGCTCTACCATTTTCTATGAAGGCGTTTGGAAAGAATCTTATTTTGTGATCTATGTAGATTTAATAGCTGGAACGGATTATTATTTCACTCTAACTTTCGACCAATCTGCAGCCCCTGCCTTTGTAGGTAACGGAAATTCTGGCAATGGCCTAGGCTATGTAGGAAAGGACATTCCTTGTTCAATAGAATTTACTTACGTAGAAGACTATACTGCAGATAACTAACAACTAATCAAATGCGCTGTTATGCAAAACATCAATTCAATATTAACAAAACATACTGTGACTGTACTTTTATTTATTAGTGCAGTCGCTAGCTCGCAAGTCGGTATAGGCACAACTAATCCTGAGGGTATGTTGGATTTGGAAAGTAGCCAACATGGTTTGGTATATCCCCGTGTGGCATTAACCAAGACCAATTTGCAATCTCCAGTTGTAAATCCAAATGGGGGCAATTTAGTTGCAGGCACTGTAGTTTATAATACAAATACTACTAGTACGGGAGATCACGACGTATACCCTGGAGTTTATGTATGGGATGGAGACTCAGTAAACCCTAAATGGATCCCACAATTTATAATAGAACACTCTGCCCTTTTTGAACAAAATCCACTGAATTTTAATGTGCCTTTAAGTGGTGGATTTGTAGATATTCCAAATCTTGGCAATGGCAGTTCCTTTACCGCAAAATATACAGGGACTTATAGAATAGAGGCTAATTTTAATTTTGGCGCAGGACAAGTTCTTAACCCAAGCGGGTCAGAAAGTGTAAGGATGGCAACTCAAGAAGGGTATTTTCGCTTTAGTTTTGATGGAAGCAACTATGATATTTACACACATTCTTATTCTATTAGAAACAACAATACCAGCCAGAACTTTAATAGATTTCGCCATGACTCTTCCTTAATTCTCTATGTAAATCTTAGAGCTGGACAAACATATCCTATGAGACTACAAATGGATCTTCAAGTATCTAATTCAAATGATTATAATAGTAGCACAAATGGCGTAGTCGGTATTGATGTGCCCTGCACTATAGAGTTTACATATATAAAAGAATAAAGAGCCTCTAATTTAAAATGATAATAATATAACATACCCTATGAAAAATAAATTACTTCTAATTTTTTCAATCTGCTCATTATTTACTACAGCCCAAACACCATGTGTAAACGGTTTTGCAACCGTAGGAGGCAAAAGCTATCCCTGTAATGGGCTTACCTTACAAAGTTATATTTCCGCAGCTACCATGGGTGCTGCAGAAGCGCAAGATTCTTGGGGATGGACAGATCCACAAAGTGGAAAAGAGTATGCTATTGTAGCCCTGGATAACGGGACAGCCTTTGTAGATATAAGCAATCCCACAAACCCAAAATATCTTGCACGGTTAAACACACAGGTATCATCTAGTCTTTGGCGCGATGTAAAAGTTTATAAAAATTATGCGTTTATCGTTAGTGATGCCAATGGAAATCACGGTATGCAAATTTTTGACCTTAAAAGATTAAGAACGCTTACAGGCAGTCCAGCAGTTACCTATACTAAAACACAAGCAGACGGCAATTTATTTTGGGACGGTACTGGGACTAGCAGAAAAGGTAGCGCACATAATATAGTAATCAATGAAACAACAGGATATGCTTACATATTGGGATCGCAAGGATTTAACAGTGGAGGACCAATTGTAGTTAAACTTGACAATAACGACAACGGTATACCTAACGATCCTGTGATTGTAAAACTCTATTCTACATTAGGTTATTGCCATGATGCCGAAGTAGTCATATATGATGGTCCAGATCCTGATTATCAAGGTAGAGAAATAATGGTAGGTGCCTTTAGCGGCAACAATAAAGTAAATATAATAGATTTTACAAATAAGAATAGTCCTACACTGATTTCATCAGTAACCTATGCGGATAAATTTTATACCCATCAAGGCTGGTTTACTGAAGATAAAAGATTTTTTATAGCTGGTGATGAAGTAGATGAAGAGAATAGGGGTTTTAATACTCGAACCCTCGTCTTTAATGTTGAAGACCTAGATAACCCGACGCTTGTTTACACACATTATGGCGCAACCCCCGCCATTGACCATAATGGTTATGTGCGAGGTAATAGATTTTATCTTGCAAATTATGCCGCAGGTATTAGAGTAATGCGAGTTGATGGTTTGTACAACCAATCTCCTACAATGACAGAAACAAATTATTTTGATTGCTACCCCACAAACAATAATGCTGCTTTTAATGGCACTTGGAATGTTTATCCATATTTTGAAAGCGGAAATCTAATAGCTACGGGATTTGGCAATGAAAATATTAGCGGAGATGGTGGCCTTTTCGTGATTAAAGACCCACTCTATGACAATACCCCACCCGTGGCAAATTGTAATAATTTTACTGCCACTCTTGATAAAAACACTGGCAGTGTCACAATTACAGCAGCGGATATTGATAACGGTTCTACAGACAATTTTGGAATAACAAAAAGAACTCTTACGGGACAAACAACATTTACCTGTAAAGATGTAGGTCAAACATTTAATGTTACCCTAACCGTAGAAGACGATTATGCCAATAAGGCTTCCTGTACCGCCTCAGTCACTATTGCCGCCCCAACAACAATTTACTCTGGAAGTAGTTGGAATAATGGAGCCCCTGGTCCTGGCTCAAATGCAATAATCGGCAGTAATTATGACACTGCTTCAAAAGGTAGTATTGATGCTTGCTCCTGTGAAATTGATGCTAACAAAACTCTAACAGTTGCAGCAGAAGATTATATAAACATCACAAAAGATATTACCGTAAATGGCAATCTTATTGTAGAGCACCAAGGAAGCGTAGTGCAAACGGATGATAATGCCACAGTGACAAATAATGGCTTAATTAACGTAAACTACACAACACCCTTTATGCTTCCCCGTGTGTTTTTGGTAATGGGAAGCCCTATGACAGTTGAAACTCGTGATGGTGTTTTTGCCGATTCCTATATGTTCTTAAATCACCTTACACAAAACTTTGTTCCCAATCCAGATGTTGAAGCACAGTTTCCCCTTGCCGAAAACTTTGCCGATGACAATAAAGACAACTGGGTGCTATATTCAGGAACAATAAATCCTGGAGAAGGTTATATTTCCCGCCCTCAATTAAACGGCAATGATGGAAACAAAACCTATGATATGACCTTCGAACAAGGTACTTTGAACACAGGCGATATAAATTTTACCGTAAAATACAACGGCAATAGAAATAGTAGTCCAAATGTACTTGCAAATCCGTACGCCTCTGCAATTAGTGCTGCAGATTTCATTAATGCAAACACAATGGTAAACGAGGTTTATTTTTGGAATCCAAACACACCTCCTAGCCCATCATTACCCGGTGCCTATGCAATGAATTTTAGTATGGAAGACATTTCTATGTATAACCTTTCGGGAGGAACCTATGCCCCCTCAGACCCAACACAAACCCCTCCAAGTGGATATATTTCTACAGGACAAGGTTTTGGTATAAAGGCAACTGCAGCAGGAATAGCAAGTTTCAGCAATAGCATGCGAGTTATTGATAACAATAATACTGCACCAAGACCGTCACAAGACGGTATAGACCGTGTATGGATTAATGTTGAAAACGCACAATACAATATGCACAACAATACCCTTATAGCCTTCTCACCCTATGCCACTAGTGGTATTGATGCCGGATATGATAGTAGAAGATTGGCTACAGTATTGTCACTCTATACCCATTTAGAAGATGGCTCAGAAGAATTGGGCATTCAAACTCGCGAAACTTTTGAGGATGGTGCCAAAGTACTTATGGGCTTCTCATCCCTTTTAGATGAAAATCTTGAGTACACTATTTCTGTAAAAGACTTTCAGGGAGCTAGTTTGGAAAACGCTTCTATATTTTTAATAGACAATGAACTGAACACTCGCACTAATCTATCTCAGGAAGACTATACTTTTAAAATCGGAAAAGGAACCTACGACCGCCGATTTACCATCCAATTTAAAAGCAATGAGATTTTGGGCGATGATGATGCAGGTCTTGCCAACATATCGGTATATCCAAATCCCACCAGCAATATTTTAAATATTCAATCTCCCGAAGCAAAAGTAAATACTGTTGAAATATTTGATGTAAGCGGGAGAGTCCTCCGAAACATAAATCTATCCTCAACTACCCATTACCAAATAGACTTAAGCAACCTTCAAAATGCCATTTATTTCGTTAAGATAAGTACAGAAATAGGTGCAGTAACAAAACAAATTGTCAAACAATAAATCCCCACAATCAATTATTCACTTAACCTAAAAAAGACCGCCTGAGAGCGGTCTTTTTTTATCAAATAACTCAAATTATTTAAAACACAATATCATAGCATATTTATAGCGTGTACAAAACGTGATTATAAATTATATACAATGTGTTTACAGCAAAGTATATCAACCTCCACCTCCTAAATTAATCTAAAGAATAGAGTAGGTTAAACTTAAAAGGAAAAATTAAAAAGAGAACCCAAAAACCCCAGTTACACCAAATTCTCTGGCACCCGGATTGTCAAGATAATTCCCTCGGAAATTGAAGTCTAATCTAAAAACCCGGAAGATGTTACCAACGCCCACACTCCATTCCCAATAAATATCCTCTGGGGCTTGGTAAACTATATTTGAAGCATTCAAGTCTTTATTCTCCTGTGAAATAGTTCCATATACAGCCCTAAAACCAACTACTTCACGAAGATCCAGCTTTCTAAGCAGTGGTATTCTTGAGAAAATTCTTCCTCCAAAATTATGCTGTAAATGAAGCGATGCGTAGGTATCACTTACAAATTCATAATAATCCAACTGCGTAAAGCTGTTATATAAACTGAAATACGTTTGGTTTCCAGGAATAGGATTCAGTAAACTCAAGGGAACCGCACCAATGGTGGTACCCACTTCCACCGTCGACAATAAACGCCCAATACCCCCAATATTCCAAGGCTGTGTATAAAGCGCCTGTAATTTTTTATATTCAAAATCGCCGCCCATTACGTCTTTTAAACCAAAACTATAGCCAGCATAGAATGACGGGAAATCCCCCTCATTAATGACTGTGCGTTCCACGCCATACCCAGAGGTCTTTCTCCCTGGAGCGTACAAAAAGCCTAACTGTATCTCGGCCTGTTTTAATTCGCTTTTCACTTCACCCGTGAAAACACCGTCTTCCATTACTTTATAATCAATACTGAAAGTATCCGTGGCAGATTTCAGCGTTCTATATGAGCCTGTTAAGCGTAAAATAAAATTTTTCCAGGGCTCAATATCAAAACCTACAGTACTGAGATTTATGCGTGAAAGCCTATCATTGGCCCCTACAGACAATAACGAAGAAGACGCAAGGCTGCGTCCCAAAACATCATTACTGTTGGTTAGACTTGCCCCTGTCTGTTCCACATCGCGGCGGTTGCCACCAAAAACCGTTAACCTTGATTTTCTATCTAAAAGCCATTTCCCAGAAATTCCATACTTAAATCTTTGATCTTTGAAGCCATATGCTCCAAAACCTTCCAGTCTCCAAGGGTCATTTTGTCCAAAATAGGTTCTTCCCCCTAATCGAATGCGTAACCCTTCAGCTTCATTGAATCCGAAAATTGAAAACACGGGACCCACATCAAAATTGTTTACTTCGTAATAACCACTGGCCAAGGTTGCACCCACATTATAAAGCGCTTTAAAACGCCGAACTGTCTTTAAGGTGTCAAGCATTTTATAAACCCCCTTTTCATCCTTACTCAGCTTTTCCATACGGTTTTCTTCCCAAAATTCATCAGGCCTGTTGTAGACCTCATATTGGTATGGATCTACTTGTTCGTTGTAAAATTTTTTCCCTTTAGGAAGATTGAAGGAATAATTATCATAAAGCGTAGTGCGCTTACCATAAACTCCTTTTGCAGTTTCCTTTTTTTGAAAACTGAAATCACTCATAAAGTAATCTCGTGTAATCAAAAATATAGAATCATTCAATACATCAAATTCCTGTTCTATATACACATCGCGCACCCAGTTTAAGTTGGCGCTTTTTGAGGCTTGCAGATTTATTTCCTTAATAGCCCAAGTGGTATCATTTACCCAAAAATCACCCTTAAAGGTAAGCTCATTCTTTCGTCGAGGGTAGTATACAATATTATAACACCATTTGTTGTCACGATAGGCGCTGTCGCGAAGCACATAGTTGTATACGTCTATTCCCGTTCGGGATAGTGGACTGGTAAATGCTTTATCAAAAAACTTTAAATAATTGTCGTAAACATCGTATTCGCTGTAAAGATCTTTTACAAAAGCAATAAGAGTTTGGTTATTTTCAAAACCAGAGTTTTTGTTTCCCTGCAGTATTTCCTTTTCTTCATTCAGGAGATTGTCACCATATACCTTTGAAGCCGCTTCGTTTATAAATATTGGTAGATAAGTGTTTCCCGTAATGTTTGAAGTATCTGTCTGTTCAAAAACAAACTCCATTCCCTTGAAAATCCTACTTTTTATAAGTGCGCTGTCTATTGTGTTAAGGTCAAACTCAAGTTTTTCGTATTTATCATATTGGTATTGGTCAAATTTTCTTACCCCATTTTCCCGTCTGTTTTCCCAAATCTTCCGAAGTATATCAATAGCCGGGTTATTCTTTTTTGAAGTTTTTCCTGTATAAACGACCACCTCATCCAGAGCATCTGCACTTTCTTCCATAACCACTTCCATATTGTAAGTGCTTCGCGAACTAAGCTCTACTTCTTTGGTTGTATAGCCTATAAATGAAAATATAACCGTTTTATACGTTTTATCGCTTTCCAAATAAAACCGACCATTTTCATCAGAAATAGTTCCTTCCTGTGAATCCTTAAAAATTACATTGGCAAAAGCAACCGGATAATCAGTGGCATCTTTAATAACACCGCTTACCTTGGTTTGGGCAAAAACCGAAGCACCAATAACAATAAAAAAAGACAAGAAAAGGTACTTCATAAATTTATGGGACTGATATTTTTAGGGATTAGAAAGTTAGTCTTTATAAAGAACTTTCTTTACGGCCTTAACAACATCTTCACTGTTAGGCAGCCATTCTTCCAATAAGTTAGGAGAAAACGGCGCGGGTGTATCTGCAGTGTTAATTTTTACAATAGGAGCATCCAAATAATCGAAAACTTGATTTTGAACCTGGTAAGTTATTTCAGTTGAAACGTTTCCGAAAGGCCATGCTTCTTCTAAAATTACCAAACGGTTGGTTTTCTTTACTGATTCAAAAATTGTTTTGTAATCCAGTGGTCGAACGGTGCGTAAATCGATTATTTCACACTCAACACCTTCTTCGGCAAGCTTTTCAGCAGCTTTGTAAGCTTCTTTTATAATTTTTCCAAAGGAAACGATGGTTACATCTTTCCCTTTTCTTTTAACATCGGCAACCCCAAGCGGAATTAAATATTCTCCTTCTGGCACTTCATCCTTATCGCCATACATTTGCTCGCTTTCCATAAAAATCACTGGATCGTCATCGCGGATTGCGCTTTTCAACAGTCCTTTTGCGTCAGCTGGATTACTCGGAACTACAACCTTTAATCCAGGACAGTTTGCATACCAACTTTCAAAAGCCTGACTGTGCGTTGCGGCAAGTTGCCCCGCAGAAGCTGTTGGCCCACGGAAAACAATAGGAATATTAAACTGCCCGCCGCTCATTTGGCGCATTTTGGCAGCGTTGTTTATTATTTGGTCAATGGCAACCAAAGAAAAGTTGAAGGTCATAAACTCTACGATAGGCCTATTGCCGTTCATTGCAGAACCGACTGCTATACCGGAAAATCCGTTTTCGGAAATTGGGGTATCAATGATCCGCTTTGCGCCAAATTCGTCAAGCATTCCTTTACTGGCTTTATAGGCCCCATTATATTCGGCAACTTCCTCGCCCATTAAATATATAGATTCGTCGCGACGCATTTCTTCGCTCATCGCCTCTGCTATTGCCTCTCTGAATTGTAATGTCTTCATCTGTATAAATTGAAATGTAAATAACTTAAATTTTTCAGGGATAGCAAAAATACTATAATTACCATCTGTTTATGTATATTTTCTTCACTTTTAACCAAAATTTATTATGCGTGCATAACAAAAAAAGGAAATATATTCTTAACTTCGCACACGAGCAATTTGAAAGCCTTTTGGTTTCTATTTGCTGAAATTTACAATCCAAAAACACTTCAAAAAATGAAAATATTAGTCTGTATCAGTCACGTACCGGACACAACTTCCAAAATTAATTTTACCGACGGCGATACCAAGTTTGACACAAACGGGGTTCAGTTCGTAATCAATCCAAATGACGAATTTGGCCTTACTCGAGCTATGTGGTTTAAAGAAAAACAAGGAGCCACCGTACACGTGGTAAACGTTGGCGGTGCTGAAACCGAGCCTACACTTCGCAAAGCATTGGCTATTGGAGCCGATGAAGCTATTAGAGTAAACACTGCTGCAACCGATGGTTTTTCAGTTGCAAAACAACTTGCAAATGTTGCAAAAGAAGGCGGTTACGATTTGGTAATTGGCGGTAGGGAATCAATCGATTACAACGGCGGAATGGTACCCGGAATGGTGGCCAAATTAATAGGCGCAAACTTCGTAAATACCTGTATCAGCCTTGAAGTGGAAGGTGATAAAGCCACGGCAATTCGCGAAATAGATGGCGGAAAGGAAACTTTGAAAACATCACTTCCGTTGGTAATTGGCGGACAAAAGGGGTTGGTTGAAGAAAGCGATCTTCGCATCCCAAATATGCGTGGTATTATGCAGGCCCGCACAAAACCTTTAAATGTAAAAGAACCTGTGGATGCAAACGCCGAAACAAATACGGTTTCATTTGAAAAACCTGCACCTAAAGGCGCGGTAAAGTTGGTTGATAACGTAGACGAATTGGTGAACCTTCTTCATAACGAAGCGAAGGTAATTTAAGAATTAAAAAAAGAAAGACATGTCAGTTTTAGTATATACAGAATCAGAAGAAGGAAAAATTAAAAAAATAGCTTTGGAAGCAGTTTCGTACGCAAAAGGAATTGCGGACCAAATGGGAACTTCGGTTACTGCAGTTACCATTAACACCAATGACGCTTCGGAATTGGGGAAATATGGAGCTTCAAAAGTTTTGCAGGTTTCCAATGATAAATTGAATAAATTTAATGGCGAAGCGTATGCAGATGTAATCGGCCAAGCTGCAAAAAATGAAGGCGCACAAGTAATTGTATTAACCTCTAGCGCAAACAGTAAATTTTTGGCTCCTACCCTTGCGGTAAATCTTGATGCCGGGTATGTGGCAAATGTTACTGCATTGCCGGAGAGCACTTCTCCCCTAAAGGTAAAGCACAGTGTTTTCACAAACAAAGCCTTTGCTACTACCGAAATTAAGACCGATATTAAATTAATTGGGTTGGGAAAAAATTCATATGGATTGAAAGAAGACGAAACCTCAGCTTCAACCGAAGCTTTTTCTCCAAACCTTGATGCTCATGATTTTGATATGGAAATTGTTTCCGTAGATAAAGCAACCGACAAAGTAACCATAGCAGATGCCGAAATAGTAGTTTCCGGAGGTCGTGGCCTTAAAGGCCCCGAAAACTGGGGAATGGTTGAAGAGCTTGCACAAACGCTTGGCGCAGCAACGGCTTGTTCAAAACCGGTGAGCGATATGGGCTGGAGACCCCACAGCGAACACGTTGGGCAAACAGGGAAACCAGTTGCCTCAAACCTATACATTGCCATTGGTATTTCTGGTGCTATACAGCATTTGGCAGGTATCAATGCTTCAAAAGTAAAAGTAGTTATCAATAACGATCCCGAAGCACCTTTTTTTAAGGCTGCAGATTACGGTATAGTTGGTGATGCTTTTGAAATAGTACCGAAACTCACCGAAAAATTAAAGGAATTTAAAGCGCAGAACGCATAATTTTTTATTAATTTGTGCCCCGAAAAAGGGCTGTTTAGATACGGAAACATCCAAATTTAAACAGCCTTTTTTTATTGTTTTTTTATTCGTTACTTTTATAATCATTGTTTAACTGAACACAGCGTACTATATAACGACCACTGATTTTTGAAGAATGAGTTTAGTAAAACTTACCATAAAAGGAATATCCTACAGCCAAACGCAAAATGGCGCCTATGCCCTTATTTTGAACGAAGTGGACGGCGAACGGAAACTACCCATCGTCATTGGTGCTTTTGAGGCACAGTCCATTGCTATTGCGCTCGAAAAAGACATAACCCCGCCTAGGCCTCTTACCCACGACCTTTTTAAAAACTTCGCAGACCGATTTGAGATTGTTGTCAAGCAGGTAATTATCCACAAATTGGTGGATGGTGTTTTTTATTCAAGCATTATTTGTGAAAGAGACAAAATTGAAGAGATTATCGATGCCCGAACTAGCGACGCCATAGCACTGGCACTTCGGTTTAAGGCCCCTATTTTTACCTACAAAAATATTTTGGACAAGGCTGGTATCTATTTAAAAACATCTACTTCCAAAAAAACTCTTTCAAAAAAAGAGGAAGCCGTAATAGAAAACCTGATTCTCGGAGAAGACAAAGAATCTGTAAAACCCTCCAGCGAAGATTACAGTAAATTTAGCCTAAGCGAATTAAATAAAATGCTGGAAGAAGCAGTAAAGAATGAAAACTACGAAAAAGCAGCAAGCATACGTGATGAAATATCAAAAAGGGAGTAGTTTCATTATTCATTAAAAAAGTAAATTATAGCCCCCTTAAGCGAGCCTGCATGAAACCAGTGCAAGTATTAAAGGGTTGGAGTTTAAAAAGAATATGCAAAAATTCACACTCGTAGCCATTGCGCTTTTTTTCATTGGAAACGCTTTTGCGCAAAGCATTGAAAAAACCTGGCAATTTTCAGAAGTAAAAGATGAAAGCGGTCTATCCGTTTTAACCGTAAATCCCGAAAAGGATTTCCTTAAACTCGAAAACGGCGTTTTTGAATATCAGGTTGCCAGCGATAGCTTAAAGTCGAGCGGTGATTATATGTTTCAGAATAATTTATTGGTGCTTTTTTTCAATAATCCTACGGACAGCATCAGAAGATTTCGCGTAGTGCAGGTTACCGATAGCACGCTCTCTCTTACCGAAAAAAATTACAGATACCAGCTAAAAACGCCCAGCATACAAAATGCTTCGGCCTTGGAAACAGTTGCTAAAACCCCTGAAATAATTCCTAGTCAGGGATTCTCTATCGAAAGTCTATGGCGGGGGGTTTTGGGAATGATTTCACTATTGGTCATCGCTTTTCTTTTCAGTTCAAACAGAAGGGCTATTAATTGGAAAACTGTGGGTCTTGGACTGGCTTTCCAACTGTTGATTGCCATTGGTGTTTTGAAAGTGAATTTTATTAAAAATGCTTTTGAAGGCGTGGGCCAACTGTTCGTAAACGTCTTGGAGTATACCAAAGCAGGAAGCGAGTTCCTTTTTGGGGGGATGCTGGACATAAACTCTTTCGGCTTTATTTTTGCCTTTCAGGTTTTGCCCACTATTATATTTTTCTCCGCACTTACTTCGGTACTTTTCTATTTCGGAATTATTCAAGTAGTTGTAAAAGGAATGGGATGGCTACTTACAAAGCTTTTGAATATTTCAGGCGCTGAAAGTTTGAGCGTTGCTGGAAATATCTTTTTGGGCCAAACGGAAGCCCCGCTTTTAATTAAAGCGTATTTGGAAAAAATGAACAAGAGCGAAATGCTACTTGTTATGATTGGCGGAATGGCAACGGTAGCCGGAGCCGTACTTGCTGCTTATATCGGCTTTTTGGGCGGTGACGATCCCGAACTTCGGTTGACTTTTGCCAAACACCTTTTGGCGGCCTCCGTCATGGCAGCGCCAGGCGCTATCGTGATTTCTAAAATACTCTATCCACAGACTGAACCCATTAATACCGATGTAAAGGTTTCTTCGGAAAAAATTGGCTCTAATTTTTTGGATGCTATTGCTAACGGAACGACAGAAGGCTTAAAACTTGCTGTAAACGTGGGCGCCATGCTTTTAGTTTTTGTAGCCTTTATTGCTATGCTCAACGGAATATTAGGATGGTTTGGCGAAGTAACATCAATCAATAGTTGGGTTGCTGAAAAATCTGCTTACGACAGTCTTTCTCTGGAAGCAATCTTGGGGACTGTGTTCGCTCCTTTAATGTGGCTTATTGGTGTGGCAAAAGAAGATATGATGATGATGGGCCAATTATTGGGAATAAAACTTGCCGCTAGTGAATTTGTTGGGTACATACAGTTGGCAGAGCTTAAAAACGTTACTAATGAGCTCCATCTTAATTATGAAAAGAGCATCATTATGGCAACCTATATGCTATGTGGTTTTGCGAATTTTGCATCTATCGGAATTCAGATTGGGGGAATTGGTTCTCTGGCACCTGGGCAACGAAAAACGCTTTCTAAATTTGGAATGAAAGCCTTGATTGGCGGAACCATTGCATCGTTAATATCTGCAACTATCGCGGGAATGATTATTGGCTAATAGCTTCCTATAACTGTTTTTGCCCAATCAGAAGCTTCCTCTATAGACTGGAAGTAACTAAAGGCGCCCTCAAAAAGACCTTGTTCCTCGATAGCTTCATTTTTAACAGCATTATTATTTGAAACTATTGCTATTCCTACCACACTTTTAGACTTTGCAGTATTGTAAACTTCTGGGTTTACTCTTTTCGCCATTTCCCTATTAGAAACTACCACACATTTCCGCCCTCTATAATGCGAATCAATTATTCCCACAAACTCCTCTGCCTCTTCAAGATCATAAACAGATGCATTAAAATGAAAAATGGCGTACAATGGATAACACTCCAATATACCAGTTGATAGTTGATATTTATTTTCCATTGTTCAAGGTTTTCGAATTAAATTTAATCAAAATTTTAACATAATTCCGAATCGTTAATAACTTATTTAAAAGCAATTCCAAAATAATTTGAGCATCAACAGCGCTATTAGTATTTTAGACCAATAATTTATTTGCTTCCACAATGAAACAATATCACGATCTTCTAAGGCACGTAATGGAAAACGGAACTGTAAAGCAGGATCGAACAGGCACGGGCACAAAAAGTGTTTTCGGTTATCAAATGCGCTTTGACCTCAGCGAAGGTTTTCCTATGGTCACCACTAAAAAACTTCATCTAAAATCTATAGTTTATGAACTTTTGTGGTTTTTGAATGGCGATACAAATGTGAAATATCTTCAAGAAAATGGGGTGCGGATTTGGAACGAATGGGCAGATGAAAATGGTGATCTTGGCCCCGTGTATGGCCATCAATGGCGAAACTGGAACAGTGAGGAGATTGATCAAATTTCCGATATTGTAAAAACACTGAAAACCAACCCCGATAGCCGCCGGATGCTCGTTAGCGCTTGGAATCCAAGTGTTTTGCCAGACACCTCAAAATCTTTTGCTGAAAATGTTTCCAATGCTAAAGCAGCGCTTCCACCCTGCCATGCCTTCTTTCAATTTTATGTAGCCGATGGAAAATTATCATGCCAGCTTTACCAACGCAGTGCTGATATTTTCTTGGGCGTTCCTTTTAATATTGCATCGTATGCGCTTTTAACTTTAATGATGGCACAGGTTTGCGGCTACCAGCCTGGCGATTTTGTTCACACCTTTGGCGATGCCCATATTTACAGTAACCATTTTGAACAAGTAGAACTCCAATTGTCTCGCGATCCACGAGCATTACCAAAAATGTTGCTTAATCCAGAAGTAAAAGATATATTTGGCTTCACTTTTGATGACTTTACACTTGTGGATTACAATCCACACCCACACATTAAAGGTGCTGTTGCCATATAACTTAAATTAAAACCCCAAGATGAAGAACTTATTTATTGCTTTATGCCTACTATTTACTACCACTATTTTTGCCCAGGAAGAATGGGGGGATGTTAATAAAAATACCATTACCCTTAAAGAAATAGGTCCAGTTTGGCCCGGTTGTGAAAACGGTAGCGCTGCCGAACGCGATAATTGTTTCAACAACAAACTTGCAACACACATTGCCAAAAACTTTAAATATCCACCAGAGGCCTACAAAAAGAACGAGCAGGGTAGAGTAATTGTAGAATTTATTATAAATGAGCAAGGGATGGTGGAAGTAAAAAATGTTTCGGGAGGCACCAAAGAATTGCAAGAAGAAGCCAAACGAAATATTATGGCAATTCCGAAAATGGCAAAACCCGGAATGATGGGCGGCAAACCGCGAACCATTAAGTTCACGGTTCCTTTTACTTTTAAGACAGGGAAGTAGTATGCTAAAAAAAATATTCTTACCCTTAGCATTAGTAATTATTTCATCCACTTTATTTGCTCAGAAAGAAACGGTAACTGAAGTTTCAGAATCTGAAATGACTACAGCTGACGTACCCTATGCCGTAATTGAAAATGTTCCGGTATATCCAGGATGTGTTGGCAACGGCAATCAAGAATTGAAACAATGTATGTCTACCAAAATTTCAGAATTTGTGAGCCAGAATTTTGACATGAAAAAAATTGAGGCTTTAAATTTACCTCCTAAAGTTTACAGAACCGCAGTTCAATTTAAAATAAATAAAGAAGGTAAGGTTGTTGACGTTAGAGCACGTGCGCCACATCCTCAAATTGAAAATGAGGCCGTTCGTGTTGTAAGCAACCTTCCCCAGATGCAACCGGGAAAACAAAGAGGAGAAGCTGTGGGAGTACTATATTCACTTCCTATTGTTTTCAAAGTTGAACCTCCTGCCAAAGATGAAAAGAAAAGAAAAAAACGAAAAACATAAAAATTAGAAAAAACTAGTTTAACAACTGTTTAACGCAAGTTGAATAGCCTTCAACAATTTTAATATTTATATTTAAAGTGTCGTCAAAAAAATTACGGCACTTTTTTTATGATTGCTACAGATACTTTGGTTTCGTTCTTCCTCGAAACTCGACAACATACCGAAACTATTTGCAAACCACTTGAGATTGAGGACTATGTGGTCCAACCCATTGTTGACGTTTCCCCTCCCAAATGGCATCTGGGCCATACTACTTGGTTTTTTGAGGAATTTATCTTAAAACCACACAAACCAAATTATCGTTTGTTTCACGAAGACTTCGCTTTTGTTTTCAATAGTTATTATGAAAATGTTGGAAAACGTGTAATTAGAAATGACCGCGGAAATCTCTCCCGACCCGGTGTTGCAAAGGTTTACGACTATCGACATTATGTTACCAATGAAATGAAGGATTTTCTTTCGGGAGAGATTTCCGCAGAAATTGAAGAAATCCTTTTAATAGGGATCCATCACGAAAAACAGCATCAGGAACTTCTGGTTACAGATATAAAATACATCCTAGGAAATAACCCGCTCTTGCCGAGATACAACGACTCCTTTTCAGAAAATACAAGTCAGAGTTTTCAACAGAAATGGATTGAAATGAGGGAAGGTGTTTATGAAATAGGCCACAACAATACCAATGAATTCTGTTATGATAATGAATTGGGAAGACACAAAGTATATCTTCAGAATTATAAAATTTCAAACAAGCTAATTACCAATGCCGAATACCTTGAATTCATTGAAGCTGGTGGGTATAAAGATTTCAACCTTTGGCATGCAGAAGGTTGGGATTGGGTAAAACAAAACCAAATTGAAGCCCCAATGTACTGGCACAGCATTGATAGGGAATGGCACCAATACACCATGCAGGGGTTACAGAAGTTAACTGCAGAAGCGCCCGTTTCACATATTTCTTATTACGAAGCGTTCGCCTTTGCACAGTGGAAAGATTGCCGTCTGCCCACTGAATTTGAATGGGAAGCAGCTCAAGAAAATTTTGAATGGGGCAACCGTTGGGAATGGACTGAGAGCGCGTACCTGCCCTACCCAGGTTACACCAAAGCTCCCGGCGCCATTGGCGAGTACAACGGAAAATTTATGGTAAACCAAAAAGTTTTGCGAGGCGGTTCCGTGGCAACTTCTTCAAAACATACACGACCTACTTACAGAAATTTTTTTCAGACCAATCTGCGGTGGCAATTCACTGGATTAAGATTGGCGAAATAATAACGACTACCCCTCTATGGCAACAACTACCGCAACCCAATTGGACACTACTTTTAAAAAAGAAGTTTTTGAAGGACTCAACACTTTTCCCAAATATTTATCGTCAAAATATTTCTATGATAAAAAAGGTGACAAGCTTTTTCAGGATATTATGGCGATGCCTGAATATTATCTTACAGGATGCGAATTTCAAATAATTTCATCTCATACCGAGACTATTGGAGAGCTTTTCCGCGACCGAGAAAATGGGTTGGATTTAATTGAACTTGGTGCTGGAGATGGAAAAAAAACAAAAGTTCTACTAAAATATATGGCAGAAAATAACTTCAATTTTATTTACAAGCCCATTGACATTAGTGAGAATGCTGTGCAAATGCTTTCAAATAATCTCGCCGAAGAAATGCCCGCTTTAAATGTAGATGCAGAAGTGGGAGAATATTTTGAAGTTCTGGAAAGATTGAAAGGTTTTAATAAACGCAAAAAGGTAATAATGGTTCTGGGCAGTAATATCGGAAACCTAAAACATCCAAAGGCAATTGAATTTCTCACTCAATTAAAAAATGTAATGCTTCCGGATGATCTGCTATTCATGGGTTTTGACCAAAAAAAGAATCCACAAAGCATACTAGACGCTTACAATGACAAATCGGGAATTACAGCGGCTTTCAACAAGAATATTTTAACCCGAATAAATCGTGAGCTTGAAGGAAATTTTGATGTTGAGAAATTCACTCATTGGGAATCCTACAATCCCGAGACTGGCACTGCCAAAAGTTTTTTGGTGGCTAACGAAGCTATGCAAGTAACTATCGAAAAGTTAAAGTTAACTGTAAACTTTGATCAATGGGAAACTATCCACACTGAAATTTCTCAAAAATACGATGATAAAACAGTGCAGTGGCTTGCTGAAAAATCTGGGCTCGAAATTGAAACATCCTTCACTGATGAAAAAGGGTATTATAAAAATTATGCCTTCAGAAAATTGTAATATTACAATATCGATGACCGAAAACACGATACCATCAGCTTTGAAATATCCAAACCGGTTGAGCTCATTCACCCAAAATTTCAACAAGTCTTTCCAATTCCTCCTCAGTATTGTAATAATGAAAGCTTACACGAATTCCACCACCGCGAGGAGAGCAGATAATTTTGTTTTTTTGTAGTTTCTGAAATAGCGCTTCATCGCCTTTTAAATTATAAATGGAAGCATGCTTTGCGCGCAGCAGCGTATCATTTCTCAATAAATTCATATCGGTAAAACATGCTTTCGCCTTTGCTGAAAGTGAAGCAATTTTTTGATACAGATTTTCTTTCCCAATTTTTTTCTGAAATAATATTGCTTGCTCCAAACTGCCATAATTCAATGTGTCTTGGTGGCCCGGTTCAAAATGCTTCATAAAAGCAGTTTCCGTTGCCAAACTTTCAAAACGTGCTGCAGAATTGAAACCTATGGTTTTTGGAAAAATACGGTCCCGTGCAGCTTTCTTAACCATAACAAAACCGTTACCGTAACCAGCAGTAAGCCATTTATAGGCGCTCGTCCCCAAAACATCAATTGCATTTTCGGCAAAACTGAAATTCTCCGTTCCCAAGTATTGTGTGCCGTCAGCAATCAAAAGTAGGTTTGGATGATAGCTTTTTAACTGTTTTAAAAATTCAAAATCTATCTTTATTCCGTTTAACCATTGTACGATGCTGAATATAAAAATATCCGGTTTGTGCCTCGCCACAGCTTCTTCAATATTTTGTTCCAGATTTTCATTAATTTCAGCATAACAGACATCAAAATCGCGGGTTTCCACTGGCCAATTCACGGAAGGATAATCATTTTTTAAAAGAAGTATTTTTTGACCTTTCGGAAGCCCTTCCAATATAGTGTTTATTCCAAAGGATAAATTGGGAACCAAGGCAGTTTCATCTGTAGCGGCATTAAAGAAATCAGCAACTGTTTTACGGATTTGTTCAATATGAACTTTATGTTTATCACGAAAAACACTTGCATGGTTCATCAAATCCAGATCGTGTTGCCTGCGCCATTCAACCACAGGCTTTGGAATTACGCCATTTGAGGCTGTATTTAAGTAAGTGCAGGATGCTAAGGCGGGAAAGTGTATTCTTAAATCTTCCATAAGTGGGTGGCCAAAATGGCTAATTTTAGGTATTTTTACAATACTGGAATTTTCAGTGATTTTGAACTTCAACGAAAATAACCAACTATGTTTTCAAAAACTAAAAAAACCGAAAGAATTGATGCTGAACAGCGTGAGCAATACGAGTATGCACGCCGCCGCATCAAAGAGAAAAAAAATCTAATGCGCCATTTCATTCTATTTTTAGTAGGCTCGGTGCTATTAATAATCATTAACCCCGTGTTGGGCTATGGCGAAAATTTTTTTATAAAGGATTGGTTTATTTGGGCTATTTTAATCTGGACTTTTATATTCCTCGTGCATCTTTTCAATGTTTTTGTAATGAATAAATTTATGGGCAAGGAATGGGAAGATCGCCAACTTGAAAAATTGAAAGCACGACAAGCAGAACGCATGGCTGAACTTCAGAAAAAAGTGGACACAGAACTACAACTGCCTACAACCCCACCAGGCACTTCAAAAAAAAACGAACTGAACAACCCATTACCGCCAGACGTACAATGATAACCATGATTGCCGCCGCGGGCGAGAATAACGAACTGGGAAAGAACAACGACCTGCTTTGGCACTTGCCCGATGATTTTAAGCGTTTTAAGCAATTAACTACGGGCCACCATATTATTATGGGGCGCAAGACATTTGAATCGTTCCCAAAACCGCTTCCTAACAGAACCCACATTATAATTACCCGAAATAAAGACTATAAAAAAGAAGGTGCCATAGTGGTGCAAACCTTGGAAGATGCTTTCAATATTGCAAAGAATGACCCAAAACCTTATATAATTGGAGGTGGTGAGATATATAAAATAGGACTTCCCTTTGCGGAAAAAATTGAGCTTACCCGACTCCACGAAACTTTTAAGGATGCTGATACTTTTTTTCCAGAGTTTTCAAACGAGAAATGGGAACTAATTTCCGAAGAGGAGCATCCCAAAGATGAAAAACATAAGTATTCCTTTACATATGAAACTTGGGTGCGCAAATAATCCCTTTTAAAACCTCGCAATTTTTGAAAAGCAGTAAGGTTTTATAAAAAGCCATCACACTTGAAAGCCATTCTAAAAAATATAGCTTCACAAAACAATTTCAATTTTATTGGTTGCAAACCACTTTCGGGAGGTGATATCAACAAAGTTTTTCTTCTGAAATGTGAAGAAGGAAATTATGTTGTTAAAATAAACAATGCTTCCGAATTTCCTGGAATGTTTCAGGCAGAAGCTAAAGGACTTCAGCTTTTACAGGCTACGGAAAGTTTCCAGATTCCGAAAATCATCGCTGTTGGTGTTTTTCAAAATCATTCATATTTAATGATGGAATATTTGGAAACAGGAACTCCAAATTCAAATTTCTGGAAAAAATTTGCTGAAAATTTGGCAACACTTCACAGAACCACGCAGCAAAATTTTGGATTGGATCACGATAACTATATAGGCAGTCTTCCTCAGAAAAACGGCTTCTGCAGCTCGGCTTCAGAATTTTATATCACCCAGCGTTTGGAGCCACAGTTTAAAATGGCTTCAGACAAAGGCTTTCAGTTTAATAACTTAGAGGGATTTTTTAAGAATATTTCTGTGGAAATCCCAAACGAACCCCCATCCCTAATTCACGGAGATCTTTGGAATGGCAACTATATGGTTTCTGAAACTGGTGAAACTGTTTTAATAGATCCCGCGGTGGCTTTTGCGCCGCGTGAAATGGATATTGCCATGATGAAATTGTTCGGTGGTTTTTCAGAAGAAGTTTTTTTAGCTTATAATGCTATTTTTCAACTAAGTGAAGGCTGGAAAGAGCGGGTTCCGCTTTGGCAATTATATTACATTTTAGTTCACTTAAATTTATTTGGGTTGGGTTATTTACATAAGGTTGAGGCTTGTATTTCAAAATATTCATAAATTGTGGAGCACATTCTTTTAGGAATTTTTTATTTCTATTTTTACATTTCAACCAGTTTTAAAAAAACTCTATGAATTTCGTCAAAAATATAATAGTCATCTTTCTTCTCTTCCCAATTTCAATTGTATTTGCTCAAGAGCAGGATCGCGATTGGGTCCCATTTTCACAAATTTTGGATTTAGAAGTAAAAAAAGAGCTGGCCTTTGAATTAACCGCTTCAGTAAAAGTGAACATTACAGAGCCTAACAGTCAAGCAGGACTTTGGGCTCGGGTTGATAACAAAGGAAAAAAGATAGGTTTTTTTGACAATATGCATGATAGACCAATTAAAGACTCTGAATGGAGAACGTACTCAATAAAAGGCACTTTAGATTCAAAAGCGAAAAGACTTGTTTTTGGAGGACTGTGTTTCGGTAATGGAAGTTTCTATTTTGATGACTTCAAACTTTACATCGAAAATCCAAAAACAGGCAAAATGGATTTCGTCCCGATTGACAATTCAGGTTTTGAGGAAGTAATTAGAAATAATGAAATTCCAAAATGGTGGATTGGAATTGGGAAAGAAACTTTTGATAATACTGAAGGATTTTCAATGAATACTTCAAAAGAACATTTTGAGGGAAACTATTCACTCCAAATTCAAGGAAAAAATATTAAGCGAAATGTTCCAAATTACATCGGTCCAATTGAAGGTTACACTCCACAAATTGGCACATTGGTAACAATGCTAAACAACCTGAGTGATCGTGTAGAATATGCGGTCGGCAATATGACCCAGACCGAATTGGATTATCAATTGGACGAAAAATCAAACTCCATAGGCGCTTTGATAATGCACCTTGCCGCTACTGAAGTTTATTATCAAGAAGCAACTTTTGGCAACAGTAATTTATCTGAAGAAGAATTGGAAGAGTTAAAAATAGCCATGGAATTGGGTGATAAAGGCAGACAACATATAAAGGGGCATGATGCGGTATATTATCTTGATATTTATAAAAAAGCCAGACAAAAAACCTTAGAATTGTTAAAAGAAAAAGACGATGCATGGCTAGCTGAAGTTCCTAATGGTTCATATGTTAACAACCATTTTTCGTGGTTTCATGTTATGGAACATCAATCTAGCCATTTAGGCCAAATTTTACTTTTACAAAAACGTATTCCAGAAATAAATTCTTTGGAATTAAAAGACGACAAAAAAGTTGATTAAGTATAAAAAACACAGATATGAAAGCATATATATTTCCCGGACAGGGCGCCCAATTTACGGGAATGGGCAAAGATCTTTATGAAAACTCTTCGAAAGCGAAAGAAATGTTTCAACAAGCCAATGAGATTTTAGGTTTCGATATTTCCAAAACAATGTTTGAAGGCAGTGCCGACGAGCTTAAAGAAACCAAAGTTACCCAACCCGCTATTTTCCTTCATTCCACCATTTTGGCAGAAGTTATGGGCAATAAATTCCAGCCAGATATGGTAGCAGGACATTCCTTAGGTGAAATTTCGGCATTAGTTGCCAATAGAACGCTTGCCTTTAACGATGGGTTGCTACTGGTTTACAAACGTGCATTGGCAATGCAAAAAGCCTGTGAAAAAACACCCTCAACAATGGCGGCTGTTTTAGGGCTGGAAGACCATTTAGTTGAAGAAATATGTGCAAACACACCTGGAATTGTTGTTGCCGCAAATTATAACTGCCCCGGCCAATTGGTAATTTCTGGCGATGTGGATGCTGTTGGAAAAGCCTGTGAAAGTTTGAAAGAAGCTGGTGCACGCAGAGCTTTGATTTTACCGGTAGGTGGCGCTTTCCACAGTCCATTGATGGAGCCTGCTCGTGAAGAGCTGGCAGCGGCTATTGAGGCAACACAATTTACCGAACCTGCCTGCCCTATATATCAAAATGTTTCAACATTTGCGGTTACTGATCCTTCAAAAATAAAGGAAAACCTCATCTTTCAACTTACTGCTCCGGTTAAGTGGACACAGAGTGTACAGAATATGATAAAAGATGGAGCTACTAAATTTATTGAAGTTGGTCCAGGCAATGTTTTGCAGGGGCTCGTGAAGAAAATTGATGCATCTGCAGAAACTGAAAAAGCGGAAGTATAATTTGATATTTTTAAATAGTCTGTATTTGGATATTTGGTTTTTTAAATCACCACTTACTGACTTTTTTAAAGATTTTAAATAGAATATATAGAAAAACTAGAATTAATGCGAAATTAAAAAATTGCCAAAGGAGTAATCCAATGTTAAAATCATTCATAAATTTTTCCATCCATCAAATTTTATCAGTTTTACTTATCTAAATTCATTACGCCTATATTTCAAACTTATCATTTTTATAATATAATTCCAAATTTACCCTAAATTCAAAATATAAGTTTAAAAAAACACCGAACAGAAAATTCCGTTCGGTGTTTTTATTTCATTTAGTTTTCTATCTATGCGCTTATCCTACAATCTGCACAATCTTTCATTTTGCCATAATAGGTTTCACGGTATTTGTGTACTGTTTTAAAGGGAACTTTCAAAAAAGTTTTCTTGATGTAAATCACATTGGTGGTAAACATCCCCATTTTTTCTGTAAATCTTTTTTCCGTTTTTGTTTGTCGTTTCACTGAAACTAACTTCATAATTTTTGTTTATCGGTTTGTGGCAAAGAAACAAAGGCTCGTTACCAATTCCAAATTTTAAGCGTTAAACCTTTTATAAAAACAAATATAAGTTGCTGATAATTAAATATTTCTGATTTTCTTTTCCCACTTCCACGCGGATTCAAGAGCGTCTTCCATCGTTTTTTCAGCTTTCCATCCCAATACTTTATTTGCCTTTTGGGTATCTGCATAAACGGCTATAACGTCTCCCGGTCTTCGATCCACAATTTTATAATTCAGTTTTTCGCCCGTTGTTTTTTCAAAAGAATTTACAACTTCCAAAACTGAGCTTCCTCTGCCCGTTCCAAGATTGAAAACCTCAAACTGGGTTTCATTTTTTTTAGAAAGCAAACGCTCCAGGGAAATAACGTGCGCCTTTGCCAAATCTACCACGTGGATGTAATCACGTACACAGCTACCGTCTTCAGTGGGGTAATCATTGCCAAATACTGAAAGTTGCTCCCGAACTCCGGCAGCGGTTTGCGTAATAAATGGAACCAAATTCTGTGGCACTCCTGCGGGCAACTCGCCAATTTCTGCCGTTTCGTGCGCCCCAATAGGATTAAAATACCGCAACGCAATCGATTTTAAAGCCGAAATAGAACACGTATCCTTTAATATTTCCTCACTTATTTGTTTGGTATTTCCGTAAGGTGAAGTAGCGGGCTTAACAGGGGCATTTTCCGTAATAGGAAGGGTATCCGGTTCGCCATATACGGTACACGATGAACTGAAGATGAAGTTTTCAATTCCGTAAGCATTGCATTCTTGAAGTAGATAAATAAGCGTATTCAGATTGTTTTCGTAATAAAGCAATGGGTTTTGAACGCTTTCGCCCACAGCTTTGCTAGCGGCAAAATGGATAATTCCTTCAATATCTTGATTTCTTTTGAAATAATCTGCAACATCGGCTTTTAAGCGAAGATCGAGCCGTTCAAAAGTTGGGGCTGTTTTAGTAATATTTGTAATTCCTTCCAAAACATCTAAAGATGAGTTTGAGAGATTATCGATAATTAAAACTTGATAACCTGAATTTTGAAGTTCAACAACGGTGTGGGACCCTATATAGCCCAAACCGCCAGTAACGAGTATTTTTTTCATTATTTGGTAACGAAATTTATAACAGTTTCTGTAATATACTTAATTTGATCATCATCAAGTTCAGTGTGCATGGGCAGTGAAATTACTTCTTTTACCAATTGATTGGTAACTGCAAAATCTTCTTCTTTATAGCGCTCATCTTTATAAGCCTTCTGAAGATGCAGCGGAATGGGGTAATACACCCCGCACGGAATTCCTTTTTCGTTTAAATGGTTAACCAACGCATCTCGATCTGCATTTAATATTTTTAAAGTGTATTGGTGAAAAACGTGGCAATCGCATACATCGCAGATAGTTTGAGTGTTGTCACAAAAACCGGTGGGTGTAATTATATTTTCAATTCCAGCAAAAGCTTCATTATATTTTCTTGCTGCATTTCTTCGTGCTGCATTATATTCATCCAAATGTGGCAATTTTGCACGAAGCACAGCTGCTTGGATGGAATCCAATCTACTGTTAACACCAACCACATCGTGATGGTAACGTACGTACATGCCGTGGTTTACAATCCCTCGAATGATGTGGGCTAGGTCATCATCGTTGGTGAAAATGGCACCACCATCACCATAACATCCTAGATTTTTTGAAGGAAAGAATGACGTGGAAGCCACGTGCCCAATAGTTCCTGTTTTTTGTTTAGTACCGTCTTTTGAGGTATAATCTGCGCCAATGCCCTGGGCGTTGTCTTCAATTACATATAAGTCATGTTCTTTGGCGATGGCCATAATTTCGTCCATATTAGCCGCAAGGCCAAAAAGATGGACTGGTACTATCGCTCTGGTTTTTGGGGTAATTGCTTTTTTTATGGCTTCTACATCGATATTAAAATTTATAGGGTCCACATCTACCAAAACAGGAGTTAATTGCAAAAGTGCAATAACCTCAACGGTGGCAGCAAAAGTGAAATCGGCTGTAATTACTTCATCGCCGGGTTTTAAACCAAGTCCCATCATTGCAATTTGCAAAGCGTCTGTTCCGTTCGCGCAAGGAATTACGTGCTTTACACCTAAATAATCCTCTAGTTCCTTTTGAAATTCATGAACTTCGGGGCCATTTACAAATGCAGTGGTTTCTATTACATTCATTATGGAACTGTCCACACGTTCCTTTATATTTTCATACTGACCTTTTAGGTCAACCATTTGTATTTTCTTCATATTTCAGAAATGATATTGAATTCGGTAAAATTACGAAAATGATATTTGATATCTGGGAATTCGGCATTATGGATTCACACTAAAAGGATAATTATGTTTTAACGTTTAAAGGTTTGAAGTTTGGTGCTATAATTTTGGTATTTTTACACGCAATGCACACCATCTACAATTTATTGATTCATTTTGTATCCTTTGGGTTGAGGATTGTGGCTCTTTTCAGCAAAAAGATGAAACTTTTTGTAAACGGCAGGAGAAACGTGTATGAAACTCTTCAGCAAAAAATCTCCACTACCGACAAAACCATTTGGTTTCATTGCGCTTCTTTAGGAGAGTTTGAACAGGGGGTTCCCATCATGGAAGCGATTAAAAATCTTAAACCTGACCATAAGATTGTAGTGAGTTTTTTTTCACCTTCGGGATATGAAATAAAGAAAAACACACCTTTGGCAGATGCAGTGGTGTATCTTCCAATGGATACGCCGTCCAATGCAAAAAAGTTTATTTCTGCGGTTCATCCATCGTTTACCTTTTTTGTGAAATATGAGTTTTGGCCCAATTATCTTTTCGAGCTTCAAAAAAGAACCGTACCTACACTATTGATTTCAGGCGTTTTTCGGGGTGATCAAATTTTTTTCAAAAGCTATGGCGGGTTTATGAAAAGAGCGCTCAAAAGCTTTGATCACTTCTTTTTACAGGAAGAAAATTCTGAAGAGCTTTTAAAAAGTATTGGTTTTACCAACACTACTGTAAGTGGCGACACACGTTTTGACAGGGTTTCGCATCAAATTGAATTGGATAATACCTTAAAGTTTGCTGAAGAATTTAAGGGAAATTCACTTTGTATTGTCTGCGGAAGTACTTGGCCAGAAGATGAAGCTGTTCTTTTGGATTACATAAACTCATCTCCCGAAAACGTAAAATTTATCATTGCTCCCCATAAAATAGAAGCAGATAAAATCGAGGATTTCACTAAAAGGATTGTCAAAAAAACAGTGCTTCATTCCAAAATAGACGAAGTAAATATATCAGATTATTCTGTTTTGATAATTGACTGCATAGGTTTGCTGAGCAAATTATACAGCTATGCAGACATAGCGTATGTAGGCGGGGCGATGGGCAAAACGGGACTTCACAATATTCTGGAACCTGCCACTTTTGGGGTGCCCATAGTTATAGGAAAGAATTTTCAAGAATTCCCTGAGGCGAAAAGACTTCGGGATTTAGCGGGTTTGTTTTCAATTTCAAACGCCGCGGAATGTACCGAAATTCTTAACAAATTAATTCTAAATGATTCGCTTCGAAATAAAACAGGGATGATTGCTGGACATTTCATCAATAAAAATACGGGAGCCACACAGAAAATAATTGATTACTTCAAAACAGATCCAAAAAAATAAAAACTCTTTTTTTTGGCAAAATCAGTTCATTTTTGAAATACATTTTATTGAATTAATAATATTTTCACAATTTTTAGTATATAATTATACATTTCAAGAATTTTAAAAGCTAGATTTGTTTTAACATTTAAAAACAATCTAATTATGAGAAAACTGCTTATTGCATTAGCGCTAGTTTCATTAGCCTTTGGTTCATGCCGGGAGAAAAAGACTGAAACCAAAGAAGTAATCCGAGAGGTAGAAGTTGAAGTAGAGCCAGAAACCCAAGAAAATGAGGGAATTCTTGAAAGGACCGCAAAAGAGGTGGATAAAGAGGTAAATGAAGAAATTGACAAGAAAATTGAGGACATCGGTAATGATGATTAAATCGAATTAACTAAAACCAAATATTATGAAAAAACTAATATTAAGTCTCGCACTGGTAGTTGCATTTGGCACAAGTTTTATTTCTTGCCGTGAAAATAAAAAAGCCGACGATGTTGAAGATGTAGTTGATGATGTTAATGATGCTATGGAAGATGCAGAAGATGAAGTTAAAGATATGACAGACGATGATGCTACAGATCCCGTAGAAAATACTATTCAAGAAGGTGTAAACGAAATTCAAGAAAATACCGGTACCGGTGGAACAGATGATATTTAAACAAAATCTTTAAAACAGCCTAATTAACTTTTAAAATCAACAATTATGAAAAAAGTAGCATTATTTATTTTAAGTGCAGCATTTATTTCTGCAAGTTTCACTTCTTGTCGTGAAAACAAAGAAGAAGTAACCGAAGAAGAAGCAATCATCCAGGAAATGCAGGATGAAGGCGCCGATGTAAAAATCAAAGAAGACGGTGGGGACACTAAAATTAAAATGGAAACCGACGAAAAAGAAGTAAAAATTAAAAAAGATGAAGATGGGGATACTAAAATAAAAGTTGACGAAAATAATTAAGCCCCAACTTTAAAAATAAAAAAACCGACTGTTTCAGTCGGTTTTTTTATTTACAGTATCTCTCATTTGAGTTTTAAGCTCTTCCATAGATTGTTGAAGCTGACGGAGCAAATTACTTTCGGAGGGTTCATCAACCCCAAACGTTAATTTGCTATTAACCATCCAAAGCTCTTGAATATCTTTAACTTTCACATCTATTGGCAAATATTCTGTATTCAACGAAATGAGCCGAATACTCTGTGGGTTATTAGGAATTTTCTGAAGCTTTTTCACTAAAACTGAATCCCTCAAAACTACTATATAAATTTTACTGTCCGTTGCTTCAAGTATGCTTGGCACCGCACGCCCTAAAACCCATTCATTCGGTTTAATATTTGGCAGCATACTGTCCCCCTCTACTTGAAAGCCGCGATAAGATGCGTTTCTATATTCAGGTAAAGGAATATTGAAAGCTGGTAAGGTTTGGTACCAACCCGTATCATGAATATTGTTTGGATAACCAGCCGCAGCTTTCTGGTTTACAAGAAGAATACTGTCATTACCGGTGGTGTCAATAGTTAAAACTTTCGGACTTACGCCACCACGCGAAGTATCTATATGCTTTTCAAAACTTTTGCCATAAATCCATAAGGGATTGATATTAAATTGGGACATAAGTTCCATAATAACCTTTCCCGTTATTTTGGTCTTGCCTCTTTCAATATCAGCTGTAGTGGCACCAATATCTAATACTTCAGCAAATGATTGCTGAGTATAATTGAGTTCTTCACGCAGTTTTTTAAAACGTTGCGCTTCAATAGGTAGCTGTGTTTTCATATCCAAATATATAATTTTTTGGAAAATATCCAAATATTTTTTTGGATTATATCCATAAAGTGTGGAATATTTCCTTATTTTTGGCAATACTCCAAATTTTGCTATGGATTTTAATCGAATTAACGAAAAACTAAGCATTTTAGCCGATGCCGCAAAATATGATGTTTCCTGTTCCTCAAGCGGAAGTAAAAGACAGAATAAAAGCAATGGACTTGGCAATAGTAGCGGTATGGGCATCTGCCATAGTTATACTGAAGATGGTAGATGTGTTTCGTTATTAAAAATTTTACTTACCAATCATTGCATTTTTGATTGCGCTTACTGCGTTACGCGAAAAAGCAATGATATAAAGCGTGCCGCTTTTAAAGTACAAGAAGTTGTGGACTTAACAATAAATTTTTACAGACGAAATTACATTGAGGGCCTTTTTTTGAGCAGCGGAATTTTCAAAAATGCAGATTATACAATGGAACGCTTGATAGCCGTGGCAAAAAAGTTGCGTGAGGAAGAATATTTCAATGGATACATTCACCTAAAATCCATTCCAGGTGCAAGTGATGAATTAATGCGGGAAGCTGGCCTATATGCAGATCGTCTTTCCGTAAATATTGAAATTCCCACAGAAAAAGGTTTGAAATTACTAGCACCGGACAAAAACAGAAAAGATTTTATAAAACCTATGGAAAAGGTTAAAAATGAAATCATTCAATATAAAAATGAAAAAAGCCTCTTAAAAAAAGTTCCGCTCTATGCCCCGGCGGGGCAAAGCACCCAAATGATTGTAGGCGCCAGTGGGGAAAGCGACGCTGAAATAATGTACACTTCCGCCTTTTTTTATAAATCATTTAATCTTAAAAGGGTTTATTACTCCGGCTACGTTCCCATAAGCCATGACAATCGCTTACCTTCCATCGGCACTGCGGTTCCGCTTTTACGTGAAAATAGACTTTACCAAACAGATTGGCTCCTTCGGTTTTATGGTTTTGATGTTCGCGAATTGCTTAATACGGAGCACCCTAACTTAGAATCAGATATTGATCCAAAACTAAGCTGGGCCCTCCGAAATTTAGACCAATTTCCTGTAAATATAAATAAGGCAGATATGCGAATGCTACTTCGAGTGCCGGGTTTGGGAGTTAAATCAGTTCATAAAATTATAGCTGCACGCAAGTATCGAAAACTTAACTGGGAAAATCTTAAATTAATTGGCGCTTCCTTAAATAGGGCAAAATATTTTATAACCTGTGATTCCAGAACTTTTGAAAGAAAAGATAGAACTGCCGCACAATTAAAAGGATTGATAATAAATGGCTCCAAAAGCAAATTCAGAAGTGAATTAAATACTCAGCTAAATTTGTTTGATCATCAAAATTTTCAGCCTACATGAATACTATTTTGATTTATGACGGGAGTTTTGACGGGCTTCTTTCTGCTATTTTTAATGTTTTTGAGTTGAGGTTGACAAATGTTTGCATTAAAAGACGAGAATACTCCCAACAAAATTTCTTTGATGCTGAAGAAGAGATTATAACGGATACTGAAAAAGCAAAGCGGGTATGGATGGGGCTTTCAAAAAAAATTTCGCAACAAGAGAGACAAAAAATTTACAAAGTTTTTTTAAGTGAAATCCCAACAATTGAAAATGCTATATTACACTTTATAAAACGCACTTTTTCTTCTGAAGTATCTATTGAAAATGATTACAGCGACCCCATTATTCTTGAAATAGACAAGGTTTCAAAAAAGGTAGATCGCAAAAAGCACAGGATGGACGCCTTCGTACGCTTTCGATTAACTAACGATGGCATTTATTTTGCGACCATTGAACCAGATTTTAATGTTTTACCCTTAAATTCGGAACATTTTAAAAAAAGATATGCAGACCAAAAATGGTTAATTTATGACCTGAAGCGCAAGTATGGTATTTATTACAATCTTCAAAATGTAGCGATAGTTGAACTGGAAATTTCATCAGAAGTGAACAGCTCAACAAAGGCTCTTACGTATTTTACTGTTGATGAAATAAATTTTCAGGAACTTTGGCGCATTTACTTTAAAAACAGCAATATACCTTCCCGAAAGAATATGCGTTTGCATATAAAACATATTCCAAAAAGGTATTGGAAATATTTACCCGAAAAAAGGTTTTGAATTAATTTTTTAATTACTTTTGCGCACTATTAATCACTAATCTATTTCAACAATGAAAAAATTATTTTTATCACTTGCCGCTCTTGCATTGGTTGCTTCAGTTTACTCTTGCAGAGATACTAAAACTGAGGAAAACACAGAAGAGACTGCTGAAACTATGATGGACAACGCTGAGGAGTCTATGGAAGAAGCTTCTGACGCTGTTGAAGAAGCTGCTGAGGAAACTGGCGACGCTATGGAGAAAGCTGCTGATGACACTGAAGAAGCTGTAAAAGACGCTACTGACGGTCAATAAGCATTTTTTGCTAAAAAAACGTAAAGCCCTTTCAAATTTGAAAGGGCTTTTTTTATTTTGCATTCTCAATTATTTAAAATATGCTAGTAGCCATAACAGAAAAATTTAGAAAAGTCTCCTTTATTGAATTGTGCATTTACAGCAGCATCTATTTAGCCACTGGCATTGTTATGAATAGCATAGGAATTTATTTTGAAATTGTTAGATTTGAGAATTGGTGGCAAATAATTACCTGTTATGCTTTGTATATGGTGCCCGTATCAATACTAATAAAAGAGTATTCCTTTTTCAACCAGTATTGTTATGGCCTTTTAGCAGTGGGGGTTCTAGAACTTTGCGGATATACTTTTCAAACTTCCTATGTATACCCAAACAATATACTATCACAATTGTTTACCCCGTATAATGTAACCTTGGCGATGACTTTATTTTTTGCCATTTACTTTCCGTTGGGCAATATGCTAGTGAGTTACATCTATAAAAAAATTACCCCACAAAAAAAGCTCCTTCAATAAAGAAGAAGCTTTTAAGTACTCGAGGCGGGACTTGAACCCGCACGACCAAATGGTCACAGGATTTTAAGTCCGGCGTGTCTACCAATTCCACCACTCGAGCAGTTGTTTAATACAACTCGGACTTAACAAAAAATGCCGAATTGCATCGGCATTCAAGGTTGAGCGAAAAACGGGATTCGAACCCGCGACCTCCACCTTGGCAAGGTGGCGCTCTACCAACTGAGCTATTTTCGCAGAAATATTTATGAACGTCGCTTCATATCTAAAGCGGGAGCAAATTTAAAAATTTTACTTCAAAAGCAAAGTGTTTTTGAAGAAATTATTATTCAATTTTATTTTTTCAATTTAATGGAAGCATTCCGCTGCAACATGCGCCGAATTTCATTTAATTTCATCAGTGCTTCCACAGGCGTAAGTGTATCTATATCAATATCCAAAATCTCTTCGCGCAGCTCTTCCAACAGGGGATCGTCCAGTTTAAAAAAACTCAATTGCATTTCTTCTTTAGAAACAGCCTTCATTTCTTCTGTTAGTTCTTCGGAAGCGTGGCTTTTTTCAAGCCTTTTCAAAATTTTATTTGCGCGTTGAAGCACGGCTTGCGGCATTCCAGCCATTTTTGCAACGTGGATTCCAAAACTGTGATGGCTGCCTCCGGGAACCAACTTGCGAAGAAAAAGCACGTTATCCTTCAATTCCTTTACCGAAACATTATAGTTCTTTATCCGAGGAAAAGTTTCCGTCATCTCATTCAACTCGTGATAATGGGTTGCAAAGAGTGTTTTACCGCGGGAAGGATGTTCGTGCAAATATTCACTGATGGCCCAAGCAATGGAAATTCCGTCATATGTACTTGTTCCACGACCTATTTCATCCAAAAGAATCAAACTTCGTTCCGATAAATTATTCAAAATACTCGCTGTTTCATTCATCTCAACCATAAATGTAGATTCGCCCATCGAAATATTATCGCTTGCCCCTACTCGAGTAAAAATCTTATCCACGCAACCCATTCGTACTGCTGTAGCGGGCACAAAACTACCCATCTGTGCCAAAAGCACTATTAATGCCGTTTGCCGAAGAATGGCCGATTTACCACTCATATTAGGCCCAGTGATCATAATAATTTGCTGGTTTTCCCTATCGAGGAAGACATCGTTTGCTATATAGGGGGCGTCGGGCGGAAGTTGTTTTTCAATTACCGGATGGCGGCCTTCCTTTATATCCAAATCGAAAGTATCATCTAGCAATGGCCGTGTGTAATTGGATTCTTTGGCCTGGGTGGCGAAAGAGCAAAGGCAATCCAACTGTGCAATCAAGGCTGCATTTTGCTGAACGGAACCTATAAACTGAAGCATCCATTCAACCAGTTTTGCGAAAATTTCCTGCTCTAATACTAAAATTTTTTCCTCGGCACCAAGAATTTTAGTTTCGTATTCCTTTAATTCTTCCGTGATATATCTTTCGGCGCTTACAAGGGTTTGCTTTCTAATCCATTCCGGCGGAACCTTATCTTTGTGGGTGTTTCGAACTTCTATGTAATATCCAAAAACATTATTTGACGCAATTTTAAGTGAAGAAATCCCGGTGCACCTAGTTTCGCGCTCTAGCATTTCATCCAAATATTCCTTTCCGTTGGCTGAAATATTTCGCAATTCGTCCAGAGTTTCTGAAAAACCCTCGGCGATTGAATTTCCTTTCAGAATATTTACCGGAGCTTCCTCAAAAAGTGTTTCCTTTATTTTATTACGAAGCAATTCGCAATCGTGCAATTGCTCGCCAATAATTTTAAGCGATTCATTTTTGGAGTGCAACGCCAAAGCTTTTATTGGGACAACTGCTTCCAAAGAATTTTTAAGTTGGATAACCTCTCGCGGATTCACTTTGCCCGTTGCCACTTTTGAAATCAATCGTTCCAAATCGCCGATGCGTTTGGTGTATTGTTGGATTTTTTCTAGAGTAATCGGGTTGTCGAGCAAAAAGCTTACAACTTCGTGACGGCGGTTTATTTTTTCAACATTTTTCAAAGGAAGCGCCATCCAACGTTTCAAAAGCCGCCCGCCCATTGGCGAAATGGTTTTGTCAATAACATCCAAAAGCGTAACCGCGTTCTGCTGATTGGAATGGTACAATTCCAAATTGCGAATGGTGAAGCGGTCCATCCAAACGTATTCATCTTCTGCAATACGCGCTAATTTTGAAATATGCTGTAATTTGGTATGCCGTGTTTCACTTAAATAATGAAGCGCGGCGCCAGCAGCGATAATGCCCTCTTCCAAATGATCCACGCCAAAACCTTTTAGGTTTTTTACAGCGAAATGTTTCGTGAGCGTTTCAAAAGCATAATCGTTTTGAAAAATCCAATCTTCCAAATGGAAAACGTGATAATTATTCCCGAATGTTTCAGCAAAAAGCTTTCGTTTCTGCTTTGAGAAAAGCACTTCCGAAGGATTAAAATTTTGAAGTAATTTATCTACATATTCTGCAGGCCCTTCAGAAACCAAAAACTCTCCCGTGGAAACATCCAAAAAAGAAACGCCCAAAGTCTTGGAACCAAAATGAATCGCTGCTAAAAAGTTATTTGATTTTGATTGTAAAATATCATCATTAAAAGCAACCCCTGGCGTAACAAGTTCGGTAACACCACGCTTTACAATGGTTTTAGTCATTTTTGGATCTTCCAACTGATCGCAAATTGCCACACGGCAACCAGCCATAACCAGTTTTGGCAAATAGGTATTCAAGGAATGGTGCGGAAAACCGGCAAGCTCCGTTCTATCTCCGCCATTGTTTCGATGGGTAAGCGTAATGTTTAAAATACCTGCTGCACGCACGGCATCTTCACCAAAAGTTTCGTAAAAATCTCCCACGCGAAAAAGCAGCAAAGCATCGGGATACTTAGCTTTTATAGTATTGTACTGCTTCATTAACGGGGTTTCCTTCTTCGCCATAAGTCAAAAAAATCTTTAATCGATAAATGTAACTAAAATGCTGTTTTCTTTAAAATGAAGCGATTAGGATTTATTGGGTTTTATCAACAATTCCCTTCAACTTTAGCCCACGAACGATTAACTTTGCCGCCTATGAAAAATCGAAAATTAAAAAACAGCGAACTGGACCGTATAAACCCCGAAGAATACAAAGCTTCGGAGAAAACGCCGCTTATAATTATCCTCGATAATATTCGCAGTTTAAATAACATCGGCTCTGTTTTTCGCACTGCTGATGCTTTTTTGGTGAAAAAAATCTACCTATGTGGCATTACCGCACAACCCCCACACAAAGACATTCAAAAAACTGCTTTGGGCGCAACGGAAAGCGTGGATTGGGAATATGCTGAAAACACGCTCGATGTAGTTTCAAAACTAAAAGAGGAAGGTATTTTTGTAGCTTCTATTGAACAGGCAGAGCTTGCCGTAAATTTGAATGATTTTTCAGTTCAAAATAATTTAACCTACGCAGTTGTTTTTGGAAACGAAGTGAAGGGAGTTCAACAAAAAGTAGTTTCCGCCAGCGATGCGGTGATTGAAATTCCGCAGTTTGGTACTAAACACTCTCTAAATATTTCAGTAAGCGTGGGGGTTGTGGTTTGGGATTTTTTCACCAAGCTTTCAAGCCTAAGAAAAACGATTTAAGAGTAATTCCACATTAATTAAAACAATACTAAAAACACCGATGACGATGGCAAATTTCAAAATATTGTGCAGCGCCATATAGTGAATTTTGTTTTTTGAATACCACAAAACCGCGAGAAAAACAGCTAGGCCGATGATACTTGCATAAAAATAGTAGTCCATATAGCCTATTTCTTCCTTAAATTTTGTGATGAGCAAAATGATGGGGCCAAGCGTTAAAACACTCAGCACAGTCAGCATTCTTTTTGAAGTCTTTTCACCATAAACCACGGGAATAGTTTTATAGCCATGCGTTAAATCTCCTTGTAAATTTTCGAGATCTTTTACCAATTCGCGCATAGAAATAAGCAAAAACAAAAAGGTAGCATGAACGAAAATAACCACGTCAAAATTTGCATAATGCACAAATATTGCAAAGAAGGGAACTACAGCCATAATAGCCGCAGTAATATTCCCAATGAATGGATATTTTTTAAGCTTATGGGAATACAACCAAAGGAAAAATATATAAATTGAGAAGAATAGCACTGCTCTAAAGGAAACATAACTTGCAAAGATGACCGATAAAAAGTTGAGCACAAAATAGGCTGAAAGCTTTGTTCGCTGGCTTACAAGTTTATCCAACATGGTTTTACGCGGACGGTTTATTAAATCTTTTTCGCTATCGTAAAAACTGTTTATAATGTAACCTCCCGCAATTGCAGAAGAAGATGCCAAAACAAGCATCAATAAATTTACATCAAATAAAACCTGCCTAACGGGCAAATCTGGCGCCAAAATATAAATGCTGGTAAGGTATTGCGCGATTACAATAATGAGAATATTGTAACCACGAACTACAGAAAACAGGCTGAAAAACTTTAACAGGAAGAGTTTTTGTTTTCTATTGAGCATTTTTTGTAGACAAGTATTTGGTTTTTATTGTTTGGAAATCCAATTTCCTACTTCAGCAGAAACATCTTTCGCTGAATCTTTATAAAGATGGATACCATCCGTAAAGGTAAACTTTGTATCGGAATTCATTAAATTTAAATATGGTACGGCTTCAGATTTAGCCAATTCATCAATTTTTTTATCAAGATCGGGAAGCAGTCTTGCCTCAATCGCTGCAATTCTATTATCAACTGGAAGTCTCACCAAGTATACCTTGCCGTGGGTTTTTAGTGTTTCAATAGTTTTTTTTAAGTAATCAAATCGTATTTGGGAAAAATTGTAATCTTTCAATTTTGCTTTTTGTTCCTGAATATTTTCAGCGATTCTACTTTTTACTGAAGTGGAATCCATTGGTGGAAATACTTCCAACCACCCATCACGATGCACTTCCATTTGTGAAAAATTCAACAGAATCTTAATATAATTATCTCCATAATTATTCAACATATATGAAACATTCGGCTTTGAGCTAAAGGAAGAAAGCGTACCCATAAACGATTTTGATTCGCCAAACTGACTTTCATCGTTGGGGTCAATTCCATCACTGGAAATGCTCCACGGATCCACAGTGACTATAAAAACACCATTTTTTGAAATTCCGTCTAACTTCTTTTCAATGGCACTTAAATATGCTGGGCCAAATGGACTGTGTGCCACGGTAAAAGAAAAATTATATATATCTTTTTGTAAATAAGGCTTTAAAATTTCGGGCAGCAATCCCTGCGCAGCTTTTGAGGTACCCAGTATCATCGCGGACTGCTTTGGGGTTGTGGTTCTTAAATAAAACGGATCGCTCTTACCATCAGCTTGTAGAAAGACAAAATAAACCGAAGTGATAATCGCGAGGGCAAACAATGATGATTCAAGTAAAAATCGTTTCATCTTTTCTAAAATTGAAAATATATAAATGCCTGCTCTTTACCGCCAAAGAAAAAGATAATCATAGCCAAACAATAATAAAATATATATTTTAAAGACTTTGGCCAAGACTCGCCAAAGCTTTCAATAGCGTAATTTGCTTCCCTTCCTTTCCATTCAAGCGTCAAAAAACCTATTATTAAAACCGACAAAACATACACTTTATTCAATGCTAAAAAATTGGGCGAATAAAAAATCGTTTCTGAAAAAAGCAATGAAATATACTCAAAAGCGCTGCTAAGTGAGTTCGCCCTAAAGAAAATCCACGCAAAACAGGTGATTATAAAGGTTAAAAGTATTTTGAAGAAATCTGTCATGCTAGGTAAAAACCTATCTTTTGCCACAACTTCAATATGTTGTCTATTCCTTTTCAAAAGTAAAAGTGGAAGAAAATAGAGCGCATTGAGTGCTCCCCAAAAAATAAAGGTCCAATTGGCACCATGCCAAAATCCGCTTACAATGAAAATGATAAAAATATTACGAACTTTTAACCAATCGCTACCACGGCTACCACCCAAAGGAATATAAACATAGTCGCGAAACCAAGTGGAAAGCGAAATATGCCACCGCCTCCAAAACTCGGCAATATCCCTGGAAAAATACGGGTATGAAAAATTCTTCATTAAATTGAAACCAAAAAGCCTGGCCGTTCCGATGGCAATATCTGAATAGCCCGAGAAATCGCCGTATATCTGAAAAGCAAAAAAAACCACTCCAATTGCAAGAGAACTTGCAGTATAATCCTGTGGATTGCTAAAAGCCAAATTCACAAACTGTGCACAGTTATCTGCAATCACCATTTTTTTGAAAAGCCCCCAGAGTATCTGCCGAAGGCCATCCATTGCCAAAGAATATTCAAAATTTCTTTTTTTAAAAAATTGCGGCAAAAGATTAGTTGCCCGCTCAATAGGCCCCGCAACCAACTGTGGAAAAAAACTGACGAATGAAAAGAAAGCAATGGCATCTTTGGTTGGCTCCATTTTACGACGGTACACATCTATGGAATAACTCATAGTTTGAAAGGTATAAAAGCTAATACCCACGGGAAGGATAATATTTAATCGGGAGGCTTCAAAAGGATGTCCCAACAGTGTAAATGCTTCCGCAAAACTTTCGGAAAAAAAATTGAAGTACTTAAAAAAGCCCAAAAAGCCCAAGTTTACAAAAATACTCAGCAATAAAAGAGCTTTGCGCTTTTCATGCTTTTCGGTTTTTGACAATCCAATTCCCACCAAATAATCTACTGCAGAGCTAAAAACAATTAGCGAAAGAAAACGCCAATCCCACCATGCATAAAAAACGTAGCTGGCAACCAACAACAAAAAATTTTGAACCTTTAAATTTTTATTGGCTACAAACCAATAAAGAAGAAATACAATAGGTAGAAAGATTGCAAAATCAATAGAGTTGAAAAGCATGAAGCATCTTTAATTAATCGCAATCTAAGAATAATTACAGAAATATGTGAAAACAAAACAAATCGCTAAAAACTATAAACCACTTCCAGTTTATAATCTTTCAATGCTTTGCGGGCTTTGTCGATATCTTCGGTAAAACCAAGCATATAGCCTCCACCGCCTGAACCGCATAGTTTTAGGTAGTATGCATTGCTGTCAATTCCTTTCTTCCAAAGTTTGTGGAATTGTGCCGGAATCATTGGCTTAAAATTGTCAAGCACTACTTTTGAGAGTTGCTTGATGTTTCCAAACAGCGACTTTACATCGCCCTGTAAAAAATCTTCAACACAGGCATCAGTATGTTTTACAAATTGGTCCTTTAGCATATTCCTAAAACCTTCCTGCTTCATATTTTCCATAAAAATCTGCACCATCGGCGCGGTTTCGCCAGTACTGCCGCTGTCCAATAAAAATACAGCACCCTTTCCATTTTCAGTTTGCGAAGGTATGCCTGCAGGTTCTATATTATCTTTGGAATTGATTAATATAGGAAGGCTCAAATAACTGTTCAAAGGGTCCAGCCCAGAAGATTTGCCGTGGAAAAAAGACTCCATTTCAGCAAAAATAGCTTTTAGTGTTAGTAATTTTTCGCGAGTTAGATTCTCAAGTACTGTAATTTTATCATTTGCGTATTTATCGTAAATAGCCGCCACCAATGCACCGCTACTACCTACGCCGTAACCTTGTGGAATACTGCTGTCAAAATACAATCCGTTTTCCACATCCTTTTTCAATGCCTCCATATCAAAAGAGACCAGTTTAGGGTTTTCAGTTTGAAGTGTTTCAAGATATTCCGCAAAGCGTTTAAGGCTCGCATTAGACTTATGGGTAGAAACTGTATGGTGCGTATCTATTTTTAAGGCACCATTGTAAAAATTATACGGAATTGATAATCCTTTGGAATCCTTTATAATTCCATATTCACCGAAAAGTAAAATTTTTGAGTAAAAGAGGGGGCCGCGCATAAGCTTACTTATTCTAACAATAAAAATACAGATTTTAGTTTTAAAACCTTGAATCTGTGGCAAAGATAACCATTTTAACAAACATATTTTCAGAAATATTTGTGAATATATAGTATTCAACCGTTACAAAGAAACTATAAATGAAGAGAGTAGTATTTTTTTGATGACATTTTAAATAGCTTTCCGATGTATTTGTATAGAATATAAAACACCACTACTATGAAAGCCTTACATTTTTTTATTGCCGCGACTTCTTTTTTCTTCGTTTCCTGCTTTAACGGTGAAAAACAAAACTACGATGAAGATGGCAACTTCCAAGAATACTACAACGAAGATAGCGCATCAGAAGATTATGGAAACAACAACAATCAAATTGCAAGTAACGCTGCTATAAAATATTTCAACACTATTGACTCTCGAAACGGAATGGTGATGTCCCGCATTCCATTCCCTGCTTCTTGGCAGAAACAAAATGGCGGTCAGTATCTCTATATGGGCCCGAACGGAATAAAAGTTCACGGCGAGCGCGGCGGCAGCTATATGTTTTCCAACGACCCACAGATGAACCAAATGTACCAACAAAGCGGGATGCAAGTACAGTTGCCAAAATCAATAGATCAGGTTATAAGTGAGGGGTTTATGGAGTACGCCAACAAAATAAACCGCAAACTGGTGCGAAAATACCCAATGCCACAGTTTGCCGCTTGGGACAAACAGTTCGACGATCAACTGTATAAGAGCGTACCTTCACAAAAAACTTTCAACGTTATGGGCCTGGAATGGCGAGATCCGGACGGCACTTCATTCCTAACCATTCTGCACCATTTTGTCTCTTACGATCAATATGGCGGCTATTGGGGCATTACCTATTCAGTCTTGGAAGCTTCCGAAAGTGCTTTTGAACAAGCCAAAACTCACTATATCAATGGCCTTTTGAACCAGCAGATAAATCCGCAGTGGCTACAGGCCGTTAATCAAAAAGATATGCAAATTGCACAGCAAAGCAATGCCGCCCACCAACAGCGAATGGCAAACATAAAATCTTTTGGCGATCAAAACACGGCTCGCTTCAATGATAGAATGGCCGCAATGGACCAAAACATGGCAAGCTGGCGTGCTAACCAAGCTGCAAGCGATCGTAGTCAAGAGCAATTTGTAGATTACATTCACGGAAATACAAACGTAAGCAATACAAATACCGGGCAAACTTATAAAGTTGAGGCAGGGGCAAACCAATACTGGATGAATAACCAAGGGGAATACATTAAAAGTGATAATTCACTTTATAACCCAAATCTAGATCAAAATGTAAATAACCAAACCTGGACGGAATACGAAGAACAAAATTGAAGATTTCAATGAAAATTTAGACCATAGTATATGCCTCCAGAAAATAAATTGTATCTTTCATTACCATATCCCCGGACTTATTTTATTTTTTGAAATATTACTCGATTATGGCATCTAAAAACCGGAGATTCTCTTTAGTTATTCAATTGTTTTTCCTTTTTACATTTTTCCTTGGATTTTCACAGGAAAAAAACACTGCCGTAAAGAAAATTCAAACCCTTATTGAACAAGATTCCTTGGCAGAGGCACGAACGGAAGTGGCTAAAAATATAGCTTTCTATAAAGCAGAAAAGAATTACGACAGTTTGTATTCTTACATTCAGTTTGAAGGAAGTTTTAAATTGAACAACGGCAATAAAAATCTGGCTGTAAAAAAAGCCGAAAAGCTTACAGAAGAAATTAAAAAGTATGCCAACCCACATTATGTGGTTGAAGCAATAACCGAACTTGGGTGGATTTATGATGATGCGGGGAAGCACCAAGAGGCATACAATCTTCTTAATACCGCAATTCCATTTGCACAAAAAAACACCAAACCCAATAATACCGATCTTGCAAGCCTAGAATACCGTCAAGGTTTTTACGCTTCAAAACTTGGCGATTTTCCCTTGGCAAAATCACATTACCTCAAAGCACTAAAAATGTTGATAAAAACTGGGCAGCCGGACTATGTTTTTTACAATCAAGTATACAACGCCCTCGGCGGAATGATGTGGCAGGAAGCAAAACTGGATAGCACCAAATATTATTTCCAGGAAGCCGTGAAGGTTTTGGAAAAAACAGATGAGACTGATATTATGAACCGATTTTATCGTCCCGCATTAGTAAAAATGAACCTTGCCGTGCTGTGGAATGCTTTGGGAAAAAACCAAGAAGCCATAGCCATTTCAGAAGAATCAATCGCAGGTTTTCAAGAATACATAAACCGCTCCACAGATGAAGCAAGAACTTATAAGGCTAGAAACCACCAATGTGTTGTTATAGACAATATGGCTGCCTTTTATAATACTTTGGGAGAATATTCCCGCTCCCAGGAACTAATTGAATATTCCTTTCTGCAAAAGAAAAAACTTTTTGATGAAAATGATATAAACATTATCATTTCAAACATCATTCTTGCAGAGGCCAAAACAGCCAGCCGCGATTTTGAAGGTGCCGCCAAAAATGCCGACACCGCCTTGCTACTTTTAAAAAGTAGTGGTAGTGCAGATTTGTATTGGGAAGCAGCAGCACTTTCCACCCGGGCCACTATTTATGAACACGCAGAAGATATAGAAAACGCAGCCTTATTTTATGAAAAGGCAAGAATAGTCTATCAAAAAACTATGGGCAACACCTATACAAAAGATTTTTTAGACAATATTTTGGAATATTCCCTATTTGCCGCTAAAAATGGCAAAAAGGAAAAAGCGCTTGCCTTAGCTAATGAAACCTATAATTTTACCCACAACGGAGATTTCAAAAATACCCTGCAGGAGTTTTATCATACAACAAACCTAGCTCAAGTTCATTACCTTTTAAAAAATTATAGGGAAGCAGAAAGATTTAGCGATGAAGCACTGCGTTTCAATATTTTGGGTGAGAATGGAAAAATAAGTACTACAGATTCCATTCTTAGCCAATACAGAAAGCCCCAAGCTTTGTTGATAAATGCAGCTTCAAAATACTATCTGGCAGAAAACAAAAACCCTTTTCTTTTAAAAGAGCTTTTACAACAAATTGAAGAAGGAATATCGATTCTAGACCAACGAAAAAAAATAATCACCAACCACGAAGACGTAACACTCTTAATAACCGAAAATGAGGAACTTTTAAATTTTGCCGAAAAGTTAAGATTGGAACTTTATCAGACCACCAAAGACCCACAGTATTTAGACAAGTTAATCGCCTTGCATGAATCCAGCATATACAACCGTATACGCTCACGGTTGAACCTTAGGGACAATGTGCGGTTCAAGCACATTCCACAAGAGATATTAGCGCGTGAAAACATTTTGAAAAACAAAATGAAGTCTTCTTTAAATGATTCTGAAAACAGTAGTCTTTCTTCATTTTTTGAAGCTTCTGATAACTGGGAAAACTTTCTGGATTCGTTAAAACAAAATTTTCCCAAATATTTTAAAATGCGCTATGCCACTCTAGAGGAATCTTTGAATGATCTTCAGCAAAAAATTCCAGAAAATACAACAGTGGTACGCTATATTTTTATTGAAGATCAACTATATGCTTTTGTGGTTTCTCCATCGATAAAAAAAATGATGCGTTTAAATTACAAGTCGGTCAAAAACCACATTTCAAAAATAAAAAATGATGAGTTTTCCGTTGAAAAGACCAGGCCCCTACTCTATGAACTATATAGGGCGCTTTGGTTTCCTTTGGAAAAATATGTGCTTAGTCCAAAAGTAGTAATCGTGCCAGACAGAGAACTATTCAATTTAAGTTTTGAAACACTTACACCCAAGCCTATAAAGAATTTTCAGGAAATGGCCACAAACAGCCTTTTGGCAAAATATGACATTTCATATAATTTTAGCTTGCTGCTTTATAAGGACAAAGGCAATGTAGCTGATTACTCTTCAGATTTTATTGCTTTTGCGCCAGGTTTCAACAAAAAGATGAAAGAGGAATACCAACTGGGGATAAAAGATTCCGTAAAGCTGGACAAAACTTACCTTACTCTTTTGCCGCAACCCTTCAGCGAGGAATTGGTAAAACAGTATTCCAAAATTTTCAACGGCCGTTATTTTGTGAATGAAAACGCAAGCAAGGATTTATTTATAAACCAAGCAAAGGAGCACAAAATAATTCACATAGGCACCCACGCAGAAAGCAATAATCTAAGCCCGGAGTTAAGCCGACTTATTTTTGCAAAAAAGACCGAAGACGGAGAAAATTACGATGAAAATTCATTGTATTCCTATGAAATTTACAACATAGATCTTTCGTCAAACCTTGCCATTCTCACCGCCTGTGAAACCGGAAAACCTACCTATCAAGCAGGTGAAGGAATGATTTCATTGGCACACGCCTTTAATTATGCAGGAAGCGAAAGCATTTTGACCAGCCTTTGGGAAATTGATGAAGAGTCGAGCGCTAAAATCGTAAAGTTATTTTATGATAATCTTTCCATAGGAATGCCAAAAGATGAAGCCCTGCGCCAAGCAAAGTTAAGTTATATTGAAACAGCCGAAGGTCGTACCGCAGCCCCCCAATATTGGGCAGGACTCGTTCTTATTGGCGATACTACTCCAATAGATTTAAAAACTGGCGTGGCTTGGTGGTGGTATTTGTTGGCAGGCAGTGTGGCTTTTGTACTTTTTATATTAATAATGCAAAGCAAAAGGGAAAAGTAATCTAATTAGTGATCCTTTCAGCCCCCATACCTGCCTCATCCTCAATAAACTCTCCATTTTTGCAATATTGTGAAAGTTCATTTTTAATGAAGCGCAAAACATTTTCCTTTTCAATTTTTGGATAAAGCACATGTACATTGGCGCCCGCATCAAGTGTAAAACAAACATTGCTACCCGTTTCATCCCGAAACTTCCAAATACGATTGATTATTTCTAACGTATTCGGCTTCATCAATATGAAATAGGGCATAGAAGTCATCATCATTGCGTGCAATGACAAAGCCTCGCTTTCCACAATTTTAATAAATTCTGCAAGGTTCCCGTTTTCAAAAACCGAAAGCAATTTAGAAAGGTTTTCTTTTGCCTGCCTAAAGCGTGGTTCCGCAAAGGGGTGGTCCAGCATTAAGTTGTGGCCCAAAGTACTGCTTACCTGTTTCTCCCCTTTATCCACTAAAAGAATAGTGTCTTGAAAGTTTTCAAAATTCTGATGGATCTGAAAAGGATATTTCGTCCCAAAATAATTATTACTCTCTTCAATTTCCGCATGCTCTCCCCACACAATCAATGGCCCCTCCACACTTCGGCAAGCGCTACCAGAACCCAATCTGGCAAGAAAAGAAGCCTTTTCATTAAAGTATGACTCAGTAATATCGGGCTGCATCTGCCGCTCCATATCCATTAAGCAAAGTGCCAGAGCACTCATCCCACTGGCCGAGGATGCTATCCCACTACTGTGCGGAAAACTGTTTGTGGTTTCAATTTTAAATTTGAAATCTTTCAAGAATGGCAAATACGCCGCTACCCTTTCAAAAAACTTTTGAATCTTCGGCTCAAAGGAAGTTTCCCTGTTCCCATCGAGAAAGACCTCAAACTCAAACCCGTCAGTTTGTTTCTTTTCATAATTAAGAAGAGTTCGGGTATGGCTGTTTTTCAAGGTAAAACTGATGGATGGGTTCAGTGGCATTTGCTCCCCATATTTACCCCAATATTTTACCAAGGCAATATTGCTGGGCGATTGCCAGCCTACTGTTCCAGCAGTTAAACTTTGGGAGTAATTGCAAACAATAAACCTGTGTTGCGGCATAGCAGTTGGGATAGAATACAAAAATAGAATTCTTTTTTGGTTTAAATGATGACTTTTGGAAAACGATTCGATGTAATTTACAATAAAGCTAAAGAAGGGTCTACCATTTTAAGGATTATAAAAGAACGATCTCTCAATAGCTTGTGAGGTTGAAAAACAACCGGAATGCCTCTGAAATATGGGGCATTTTTTTTAAACCGAGACGAAAGAATACATATAGCAACATAGAATCTTAAAATAAAAGCACAGTTTCCCGTTTTCCTTATCAGTCTTTCCCCTTTTGTCTTTATTCTTTTTCCGATTAGTGATGACATTTCAAAAATTTCCCGATGGTACCATAGTAATCCTTAACAACCAAAATAATGAAGACATCAATTACTTTTCTCGTATACCTCTTCGGTACATTCTGTGTATTTTCCCAAGACCCGGCCATCCTTTGGCAAAACACCATTGGCGGTAGCCAAGGAGATTTTTCAACAGCATTTGAAGCCACTACAGATGGTGGCTACATACTGGGCGGATATTCCACCAGCAACATTTCTGGCGACAAGACCGAAAACAGCAACGGACAGATTGATATCTGGATCGTGAAAATTGATGACTCCGGTAGTATTATGTGGCAAAACACAATAGGAGGTGCAGGCGATGATTTTCTTATTTCTTTAAAGCAAACTTCAGATGGCGGTTATATAGTAGGTGCCGGTTCAGACTCAAATATTTCTGGTGATAAAACCGAAAACTCCCGTGGGGGGTTGGATTATTGGATATTAAAACTAGATGGCTCGGGCAATATTGTTTGGCAGAAAACCTATGGCGGTAACCAACCCGAATTTGACACCTACATTGTACAAACCACAGATGGCGGCTATTTCGTGGGCGGGTATTCCGATAGCGATATAAATGGAGATAAAACCGTCCCTACCAACGGTCAGCGCGACTTTTGGGCACTAAAACTTGATAGCACTGGAAACATCGTATGGCAAAACAGTATTGGCGGCAGCTTAGTAGATCGGCCGCAAGCAGCATTTCAAACTTCAGACGGAGGATTTATAATCGGAGGTTTCTCAAACTCTCCGAGCTCGGGGGATAAAACTGAAAACAGCCGGGGCGGTAATGACTACTGGATTGTAAAACTAGATGCCAACGGCATCTTGCAATGGAACCGCACTTTTGGCGGAAATGATAGTGATGTATTTCGAGATATGGTACAACTAGCAGATGGTGGGTATCTTGTGGGCGGTTATTCCAAATCAAACATTTCGGGAGACAAGACCGAAAACTCACTGGGCGATTATGATGCGTGGATTTTAAAATTGGACGGCAGCGGAAACATACTTTGGCAAAACACTATAGGCGGTAGCGGTATAGATTACCCACGCGATGTAATGCAACTGCCCGACGGCACCTTTATGGTTGCCTGCTGGAGCAACAGCAACATAAGCGGCGATAAAACTGAAAACAGCAACGGCGGGTACGATTTTTGGCTTTTAAGACTTAACTCCGCTGGTGGTATAATCTCCCAAAACTCCATCGGCGGCGCAGCCGATGAAAGCGGCTCTTACATCCTTCCAACTGCAGATGGCAATTTTGCCATGTTCTGCTCCTCAGACTCAAACATCTCTGGCGACAAAAGTGAAAACAGTGAAGGTCTAGACGATTATTGGATATTTAAAACAACCCCTGCAATTCTTGGACTTTCGCAAAACAACTTCCCCTTACCTATCAGCGTCTATCCAAACCCTACAAACGGTAAGTTTACTATAAACTTGGGACAAAGCTATTCAGGAACCAATGTCACAATAACCAATGTCCTGGGTCAGCAAGTTTCTACTTTCAATTATACCAACACCCAAACCCTGTTTGTGGAAATCAACGCCACGGCAGGCCTCTATTTCGCAACTTTGAAAACTAATACCGGTAATCAAGCCACTCTAAAAATAGTAAAACAGTAATTTTTAATCATTTATTGGCCAAATTAGAAAGCCCCTAGTAAACGGGGCTTTCTTCATGCCTTTTTTCCTTCATATTAATCTCCAGATATTCAAAAAAGCATAAAAATTGCTATCTTCACAAAAGTTTAAAAACACAATAAATCAATTCATTAAAAAATATACCTATGAAAAATGCAATCATGTTAATCGTTCTCGCCCTTTTTGCCACTTCGGTACACAGTCAGTCGCTTACCCAAAAAGACCTTACCGGCACATGGCTCGTGGCAAATGTTGAAAATAGCAGCAGCAATCCAAAAATGGCCGCTGCCATGCAAAACGCCGTCATAAATCTATATGCAGATAATAGTTTTGAAATAAAGGAAAAGCAGGCAGACGGCACCTATTCCTACAAAACCACAACCAACAAAAATGCCACTTGGAGCTATAACCAAAGCAGCCAGACCATAAGCACCACTCGCACAAAGATGACCCTTAAAGTTTCACAAAGCGGTGGCAAAATCTATTTTACAGATACCGATAGCGGTCTTAAGTTTGAGGTCACAAAACCCATTTAGAAATAAATTCTCCCCAAGCTATAACCCCATTGCAAAATCCTTGAGGATAGTGCAATGGGGTTTTTTCATCCCAAAAACAATTCCCCAATCCAAAGTTAAAAAGATTAAACTTTAATAAAAGAAACTTGAATCCAGCACCCAGAAAGCATAAATTTGCACCCGCTATAAAAAAGTTAGGAGTACCCCTTGATGAAGTCTATTTTTTTTCTGTGGTTAGCCCTGTGCTGCATCTGTTTATCCCCGGCGCAAAACATTCAGGTAGATGCTACCACCTACACCCCCCAACAACTCGTTGAGGATATCCTAATAGATAGCGGCTGTATCAGCAACGTACAGATAACCACCGCCACGACCGGCAACTTCCCTGATGGCGACAGGAGTTTTGGCTATTTCAATGCCAACGGCAGTAATTTCCCTTTTGAAAAAGGCATTGTAATGAGCACCGGCAAGCTACAAAACGTCCCCGGTCCCAATACAACCCTTAGCGATGACGATGCACCAAATTGGCCCGGCGATCCCGATCTGGAAAATGCCCTCAATATCTCAAACACCACCAATGCTACCATCATCGAGTTCGATTTTATCCCAAATGCAGACAATATACAGTTCCGTTACCTCTTCGCTTCTGAAGAATATCAGCAAGGCGATCCCAACACCTGCATTTATAGCGATGCATTTGCCTTTTTAATCAAGCCCATTGGCGGTGCATACACAAACATTGCCCTTGTTCCGGGTACAAGTACCCCAGTGCTTGTCACCACTGTCCATTCGGGCATCCCCGGCGCCTGTCCTCCCATAAACGAAACCTATTTTGAAGGCTGGAATGGCCCAAATGTGCCCATAAACTTCAACGGACAAACTAAAATTCTCGTTGCACAAACCCCTGTAACCGTCAATCAAGCTTACCACATAAAACTTGTCATTGCAGACGAAGCCAATTATCGTTACGACTCCGCTGTTTTTCTGGAAGGTGGCAGTTTCAACATTGCGGCCAACCTCGGTCCAGACCGAAGTTTCGTTACAAACAACCCCCTTTGCGAAAACGAAACCTACATCCTCGATGCTACCCCGCAGGGCACCACTCCTTTAGGGTACAAGTGGTACAAAGACGGCATTATTATCCCCGGTGAAACCTCCGCCCAGCTCACGGTAACCACCACCGGTATTTATAAAGTAGAAATAGACTATGGCAATAACTGCATCGCCTCAGATGAAGTATTGATTGAATATGGCGGCCCGGTAGCCGTTCAAAATACTGAGTTATATCAGTGCGAACCCCTCGCAAACGGCCTAGCTACCTTCAATCTTTTTGATGCGGAAGAAATAATCATCAATGGAGACCCCTTACTTCGCGTATTTTCATTTCATAAAAGCTTCACTGATGCACAAAACAATATAGACCCCATAAGAAACTCCGAAAGATATACAAACACTCAGCCAGACGAAATAGTATATGCCCGCACCGTGTCCGATTATGGCTGCATAGGCGTGGCAGAAGTAACCTTAAAAACAACCACAAACACTGTTTCAGATTTCTTTTTGGTAAATTGTTCCACAGCGGGCACCCCAGGCTTTGCAAGTTTCAATTTTTATGAAATTACTATAGAATTACAATCCCTCTTCGGAAACAATGCAGAAGTAACCTACCATCGCTCTTATAGTGAAGCCATTTCACAAACCAATCCGTTGCCCAATCCCTTCACCAATACCCAAGCAAACTCCCAAACAGTCTATGCTCGAATCAGTGGCGCCCGTGGTTGCCTTGGCACTGCCAGAATCAAATTAAGCGTAGTCAACACCCCAGAGTTTGATGGAGGTGAAACCTACATTTATTGCCTAAATACCTACCCCAGCACCATAACAATAGACCCAGGTTTGATAGGAACAATTTCAGATGCAACCTTTAATTGGTCAAACAGTGAAACCACCCCTTCCATTGAAGTGAACGAAGCAGGAACCTACACACTTACAGTAACCCGTACTAAGACCATCAACAACCAAGAGTACACGTGTACCAGCACGCGCACAATTACCGTCCTTCCGTCCGAAATTGCGCAGGTTACCTATCAACTTACGGGCAATATTGGCAATCCCACCCTCAATGTAATCACGGAAGGCACGGGTAATTATAGCTATTCGCTCAACAACGGCCCATACCAGCAAAACCCCGTCTTTGAAAACCTCAGCCCAGGCGAGCATATTCTTACGGTTAAGGATGCAAACGGTTGCGGCTCCACAACCATCACGGTATATGTACTTGGTTTCCCCAATTTTTTCACTCCAAACAGCGATGGGTACCACGACACTTGGCAAATAGCAGGACAAAACCCCGACAGTCCCCAATTACAAAGAATAGAGATATACGATCGTTTCAGCAAGCTACTCTATGTACTCAACAAAAACAGCAACGGTTGGAACGGAACCTACAACGGCACACCAATGCCCTCTTCAGACTATTGGTTCAAGGCAATTTTCAAAAATGGAAGAACCTATCGCGGCCATTTTACCTTAAAACGATAGTACATTTTACAATTTCTTAGGTAATCCTGTAACAAACTGATTCAAATTGCGTTATATAAACTCATCAATCTAAAAAACCTATGTTACAACGCTTTTTCATTTTTTGTTCCGGGGCAGATACCGCCATCCTTGACGAATGCTCTCCGGGCGAACGTACCAAATACGCAGGTATTGGCGCTACAGTGTTCTTTACCGCCATTATGGCCACCATTGCCGCCGCTTATGCACTCTTTACAGTCTTTGATAGTTACTTTTCCGCAATTTTCTTCGGAATAATTTGGGGATTATTGATCTTTAATCTTGATAGGTTTATCGTTTCCACCATCAAAAAGAGAAATAACTTCTTTGATGAATTGATACAGGCATCACCCCGAATTGTCTTAGCAATAATCATCGCCATCGTTATCTCAAAACCTTTGGAAATGAAAATTTTCGAAAAGGAAATCAATCAAGTTTTGCTCACAGAGAAGAATGAAATGACCCTCGCCAACAAAGACCAATTGGCACTTCAGTACACACCTTCCGTGAATGCTTTGGAAGCAGAAATTGCAGCTCTAAAAAAGGAAATTACCGATAAGGAAGCCGAAGTAAATGCCCTATACAACACCTACATCGCAGAAGCTGAAGGCACTGCAGGCACACAAAAATTGGGCAAAGGCCCTGTTTACAAGGAAAAGCGAGAAAAGCACGACGCAGAACTCGCAGCCCTTACCGAACTAAAGAAAACCAATGAGGAAAAAATTGTCGCCGCAGAAACACAAATAGCAACCCTCGCCACAGAATATCAAACCAAGGTGGCAGAAACCCAACCCGTAATCGATGGCTTTGATGGATTGATGGCGCGCGTAAATGCGCTGAACAAACTTCCGCTTTTGCCTTCGCTATTTATCTTTTTGCTTTTTCTAGCCATAGAAACTTCGCCCATATTGGCAAAACTCCTTTCTCCAAAAGGCGCTTACGACCTAAAACTTGAAGAACAGGAAAGCGCATTAAAATCTTGGGTAACCCAGCAAAAAGCACAACGCGACGTACTCGTAACCACAGACCGCAATATAAACAATAGAGTGTACGCAGACATAGCAGAAGAGCAGGAACTTTACGATTACAAACGCAAAAAAGCCCGTGAACTGATGCAGATGCAGGCTGATGCTTTTTATAAGAAACAGAAAAGTGTACTCTAGTTTAAAATCTTACTGATTGAATGGAAGAGTTTAAAACGATGGCACGGAACAATGCGGTTTCATTGCACAACTTGTTTCCAAAAACTTCCTTTTCCGAAGTTTTAAAAATTGATATGGCTACGGAACTATCACCCGATTCCACTTACGACACGGTGGTGGAATTGGGTTATTTTATTGCTGAAATTCAACAGAAAAACCCCCATGCGCTTTTGGCAAACGGTTATTTGGAACGGCGGAAATTTTACACCACGGAAGCATATAAAAGAACCACTGCAAACAAATCAGAATACAGAAACATCCATTTGGGAACCGATTTTTGGGTGCCAGCACAAACACCAGTTCATACTCCTTTTGATGGAAAAGTTATGATCCTGCAAGACAATAATTTTCCAAAAGATTACGGCCCTACATTGGTATTGGAACACCATTTTGGTGGACAATTATTTTACACATTATATGGACATCTTTCACGAGAGAGCTTGTTGCTTCACAAAAAGGGGAAAATGTTGCAGGCTGATGAACTTATTGGTTTTATAGGAAAACCAGAAGAAAATGGCAATTGGGAACCACATTTACACTTTCAAATATTAATGGACTTATTAGGAAACGCTGAAAATTTTCCCGGCGTAGCCTTTCCTTCAGAAATTGAAAAATGGAAAACTATTTGTCCAGACCCTTCGCTACTTTTTGTGGAAGATTTTTAAAATTTGCTATTCCCCCTTTTTAATGAGGTAAGCATATGCCTCCATCCCCTTTGTATGCTCAAATATTACTTTTAACACCCCAACAATAGGCAGAGCGATAATGGCACCCACCATTCCCCAAAGAGCAGAAAAAAGGATAATCCCAAAAACTGTTATAAAGGGGTTTAAATTAGTTTCGTCTCCTATTATCCAAGGCGTAAGAATATAATTTTCTATAAGTTGTGTTGCGGAGATAACACCTATTACTATAAGTGCTGGTGTAGTGCCAGCATACAAATAGGAAAGAATTACCGCAATACCTCCTCCGATAAAATTTCCCACATAGGGAATTATTGAAAAAAGAGCCGCAAATAATGCCAAAAAGAGCGCAAAAGGAACCGAACCAAGCGTAAATCCTAAATAATATATGGCAAAGAGAAAAATCATAATCTTACCCTTCCCCAAAAGATAACTACTAACAATTTTTGAGCAACCGCTTAAGATGGATCCCATTGCAGAAGGATCGGAAGATAATTTTTTGAAAAAGCCTATAAACATTTTCTTCTGTATCATCAGAAGAACTACATATACAAAAATTATTAAGGACTGTGATAACAAATTAATAACACTGGAGAGGAAGCTACTCGCCATGCTTTCTGCCTTTTGCACCAATCTTTTGTTGTTTTCTATATAATTTTGATAATCCCAATTAAAACTCTGATTGGCCCATTCAGATAAATTATTCAACTTTTCGCTTGCCTTATCTTTTATGGTTGGCCAATCATCTGCTATATTATTTATCTGTGAACCAATAAGCCAAAAAAGCAGAAAAAATATTATGAGCATAATAAGTAATGACAAAGTGATGGAAAGCCAATGTGGCAATCCCCACTGATTAAATTTTTGGGTTGGCTTGTCAAGTAAAATGGCTATAATAGCAGCTACAACCAAAGGCATTAACAAACTTGCTCCTATGTAGCAAAGTGTCAAAATCCCCCCGATTATTAGAAGTGCTCTTATTAAATAACTTCCGGAGATATCTATTTTGGAGTGTAACAACTGAGAGGTGTGGTTTAATTATTGGTTTCTCTGTAAGATATGAAAATTTATCCAACTAAAACCTGGGAAATTATTTATTGTGCGATGTACAAAAATTTAAACTAATTTTAAAAACCAATCTTGAACACAAAATTCATTATGAAAAAAATATTCCTACTTTGTCTACTTACCATATCAATAACCGTAACCTCACAAACGCAAGTGAAGGACGAAGAAGCTATACGAGCAGTCCTTAAAATGCAACAGGATGCTTGGAACCAAAATGATCTGGAAGATTTTATGCAAGGGTATTGGAAAAGCGATTCCCTTAAATTTTACGGAAGCAAAGGAATTACAAGCGGCTGGGAAAAGACGCTGGAAAATTATAAGAAAGGATACCCTTCCAAAGAATATACCGGGACGCTGAGTTTTACGATTGAGACTATTACCAAAATTGAAGAGAACTCATACTACGTAATGGGGCAATTTCATTTGGTTCGAGATACGGGAAATGCAAATGGGGTCTTCTTAATCATCTTCCGAAAGATTGAAGGAGAATGGAAAATTATTGCCGACCTCAGCTGTTGAAAACCCTAAAAATTATCAGGATTCTTGATAATTTCATCAGCACGGTTGAGGTGTGCTTCCAAAGTTTTTGAATCCATCTTTTTCAAAAGGCTCATCATCATATTCATCCGCTGGTTATCCTTAAAATGTACCTGCTTTGCGTGAAGAAAATTCCAGTATAGCGAATTGAACGGACACGCTTTTTCGCCAATTTTCGTATTCACATTATAAAAACATGCCTTGCAATAATTGCCCATTTTATTAATATAACTACCGCTAGAAATGTATGGTTTAGTTGCGACAATCTCACCATCAGCAAACTGGCTCATTCCGCGTGTATTGGGCATTTCTACCCATTCAATAGCATCAATATAAATACCCAAGTACCAATCATCCACCTCATCGGGATGTACCTGCGCCAATAATGCAAAATTGCCCGTAACCATCAATCGTTGTATGTGGTGGGCGTAGGCGTTTTCCAAGCTATTGGTTATTGCGTGGTGCAAACAGTTCATTTTTGTTCTGCCTGTCCAGTAAAAATCGGGCAGCGTATTTTGGTTATCCAACTTATTCGAGCGGCGATACCCTGGCATTTGCATCCAATAAATACCGCGCATATATTCGCGCCAGCCTAATATCTGCCTAATAAAACCTTCCACTTGCGAAATGTCTATTTCATCTTTTCGGTTGTAATAGGTTTCCAAGACTTTTTCAATTACTTCTTGGGGCGAAAGCATTTTCGTATTCATTGAAAAAGACAATCTTGAATGAAATAGAAACACTTCCTCCGTGTGGAGGGCATCTTGATAGTCACCAAAATGCACTAATAGATTTTCACAGAAATAATTAAGAACTTTTAAACTATCGGAACGTGAAGTAGGCCAATTAAAAGCTTTTTCATTAACCGTACCTATAGTATTTATTTTCTGTTTCTGAATTTGTTCCAAAATTTTTGAAATATCCTTTCTAAATCCTTTTTCGTGTGGTATCTCTGGTTTGCCGGTCCATTTTTTTCGGTTACTTTTATCAAAATTCCATTTACCGCCTTCGGGTTGTGACGCATTTTGCAGTAATATTTCATGTTTTTTACGCATATGGCGGTAAAAATATTCCATTATCATTTCCTTCTTACCATCGTAAAATTCAGCCATTTCACTGCGTGAAGTGTAAAAGTGTTCGGTGTCAAAAATTTCAAACTCAATGTCAAGATGCTTACAAAAATCTTTCAGTTGTTTATCCAATCGATACTCATCGGGAAGCTGGTATTCAAACCTTTCAATATGGTGCTTATCAATTAAATTCCGTAAATTTTCTATCAAATCTTGCTTGTTTCCTTCGGAATCAATTTCATAATATATTACTTGATGACCGTTGCCTTTAAGATGTTCATAAAAGTTCCGCATCGCGGCAAAAAAACCGATGACTTTTTGAATATGATGGTGCGCATAGTCTGTTTCCTGGCGCATTTCGGCCATAAAATACAAGGTGTCTTTTTCTGTCGAGGAATACCACGAATGTTTGTGATTCAATTGATCGCCGAGGATAAGCCGTAGTTTTTTCATACTTTTTTAAAAATCTTGTAGCCAAGTTTCTTGATACTCCCCTTGGGGGTCATATTGCTCCGCTTGTTTTTGAATGTTGAACTTTCTATCACGCGGATCATTGCCTACGCCGCTATTGTACATCCAATTGCCCCAATTACTGTGCACATCATAATCTATCAGCATACTTTCAAAATAGGCAGCACCGATGCGCCAGTCCTGCAAAAGCTCTTTTGCCCAAAAGCTGTTCACGTTTTGCCTTCCTCGATTGCTCATAAAGCCAGTTGCCGCAATTTCTTTCATATTTGCATTTACAAATGGAGCTTTCGTTTTGCCCTCAATCCAAATTTTTAATATATCTGAATTATTATTCCAATCTAAACTTTTGTTTGAAATCCCTTTTAATTGAAAAATTTTAGAGCCGTGTTTCAGTGAAACATATTTAAAATAATCACGCCACAGCAATTCAAAAACTAGCCAATAAGTACTTTCGTTTGCAACAATTTCACGCTCAAATCTTTTCACTTCCTCATATATAAACCGTGGAGAAATACTTCCATTGGCGAGCCATGCAGAAAGTTTGGAACTATATTCTGAGCCCAACAAGCCATTTCGGGTTTGTTTGTAATTTTTTAAATTTTGGGTTTCCCAAAAATATTCCTGTAATCGTTCTTCCGCCGCATCTTCGCCTCCTTTAAATGGAAATGCGGAACGTATATCCACTTCAAATTCCTCTAAACCTAAATCGCTTAAATTTGGGATTTCTGTATGGCTTTCCAACAAGTTATTAGCTGGTTGAATTTCGGGGTAATCAACACAATTTCTGACTTCGGCCTTGGCTTCGACTTTTTTTCTGAAATTGGTAAAAACTTCAGAGATTTCAGAAAAACTTGAAAAAGGAATATCCGTGGGATGAAACAGAAACTGGTCGTAGGTTTCAATAAAATTGCAGTTGGGAGAAACTTGCTTTACTTTTCTTAAAACTGAAATTTCCTCACTTGTCCATTCCTTTTGGCAATAAATTGAAGTAATGTTATGCTTTTGAATAATTTCGAAAAAAATAAATTCTGGTCTTTTGTGGAAAACCAACAGCGTTATATTGTAGTTCTGGAGGTTCTTCCTAAGATTTTTGACTGTTTCAATCAAAAATTTGGCGCGGAATTTTTCAGTTTTTTTAAACCCATACTTTGTATTCGAAAAGTTTCTCGGATCGAAACAATAAACGGCAATCGCTTTTTGATTTTCCTTTAAAGCCTTTAGCAGCGAATGATTGTCGCGTACGCGAAGATCTTTCGTAAACCAAACTAATGCAGTGGATTGTTTTTGTTTTTCTGACATTTTTTACTACAATAAACCACGTTTTCCCAATCTCTTTCCCACTTTTTTCGCCAAATGAAGGAACGATTGCAAGTTGGGCAAACTTTCTTCGGAAGGTCGGCTTTTTTAATCATTGCTCAATTCCCTTTAATCCGCGTCCAAAGATCTGAAAACAATTTTCTGGCTTCGCGGGTATCTTTTTCCTCTTCGGTAACTGTTACTTCGTTTTCTTTTTTTTCTATAAGAAAACTGAATGCAAACTTTTCTGAATTTGGATCTACGCTTATCATTCCAAAGCGGAGGTCATTCAAATAAACTCCATCTTCTCTTTCAGAAACAGTGTACCAACCTTTAGTAATCTTTATAAGCCGTTTTACTTTATCTTCTTCTGCAAAATCTCCTAAAGCATCGTGGTTTTTGGGATGTGAAGAAAACTGGATTGGTTTTGTATCAAAAAAAGAATAATCGCCTATCAAAAAAGCACCTTCAGTTTCCACATTTGCGGTCCAGAGAATGGCATTAAGTGGGCTCGGTTTTGTTTCCAAAGCTGCATAGGCAATGTTTTGCTTTTTCAGCGCAGATTCGAATTTAGAATAAGTAATTCCCTTCAAAATTAAGGTAAGTAGCATATATGTACTGCTCACAATCAACCCCAGATTATTGAATCTTCGTCTTTTGACACTTCCTCTTTTTTGAAGCATCGCCAATATTAAAAACACCAAAAACGGTAATGTATAAAGTGGGTCGATCACAAAAATATTCTTGTACGCCAAGCGAAGATCAAATGGCCAAAAAAACTGTGTACCCCAAGTAGTATGGGCATCCAACAACGGATGTGTGATGAAGCAGAGAAACCAAAACCAAAACCATTGTTTTAAAGTGGCGCGTTTGTCCCAAAGTGAAAGCAACCATCCAAATAACAACCCAAAAACTACTGCAAAGACAATGGAATGTGTAAACCCACGATGTATTTCCAAAGCAGAAACAGTATCGGTAAAATAGTTTGCAATAACGTCCAAATCTGGAATAGTTCCAGCAATGGCTCCCAAAACCATGGCTTTGTTGCCAATCTTTTTGCCCAAGACAGCTTCGCCCACGGCAGCGCCCAAAACAATCTGCGTTACTGAATCCATTCTAAAATATCTGTCATTTGCAAAACCGTGAAAATACGTACTTCTTCAAAATAAAAAAAGGATGCTTTTAAAACATCCTTTTCTAAATATTTTAATTCTGAATTTCTATTTCGAAAGTTCAGCCACTAAAGTATAGGCCGAATCACCGTGGACTCCAGTAAAATATTTGTTCCATTTTTTACCTCTTTGTTTTCCTGTATCTCCCGGCCAAGCTTGAGAAATCAATTCGCCATTTTTATCAAACATTTTTTCCAAATCGCACATAGACTCTACAAAAAATCCTTCTACAAATTCAGTTTTGTCGCTTCCCCAGGCGTGCACATTTGGGTAGTACCCTTTTATATAATCGTTTTTGGAAATAACTTTCGACATATTTTCGGTGCGCATTTCATCAAATTCTTTTTGGGAACCATCTTCTGGAAACGTAAAGTGGGTACGGCGAACGTACAGTACCAAATCCTTATTATTGCCTTGCGGAATTAACTTGGCGCCATCCAGGGGAGCATATATTTCGTCAGAATGGTTTACAGAAAAATAACTATCGCGATTTTTGAAAAAATTTACTCTGGCATTTTCATTAGGCCAAGCCTGTTTTGCGAGCTCTTCACTACGCGCGGCTGCTTTTTCCATCGCGTCCCAGGACGGGTAAGTCTGAATATAAAGCACTTCGCTGTTATCTGGTGAAAAAAGATGTGTGTAATAAGATGCCGAAGTAATAAACTCATTCTTAGCGACTACTTTTTGCAAAAATTCTTTCTCTACAGCTTTCCAGTCATCCATGCTAAAATCTTCTTTATCCATATTCCAGTGCATGGTTGTAACGGAAAGATACTGAGGCCGGTTTGCTTCACTTTGAGCAAGCAAACTAAAATTCAATAGCAACATTATTGATGCTATTGCAATAAACTTAAGGTTGGTGGTTGTTTTCATAATCCCAAAAAATTAAATTAGTATAAATATTAAAATTGATTACTATTTAATATTTGGGGCAAAACAAATTAATAATGGAAGGGAATAATGAGGAGGTAATGTGTAAATATAAGTAAAATAAAGGTAATTATCTGTATTTTAAATTATTATGTTGTTCAATCTACTATCTTCATTTTTTTTAGCAGAAAGGATGCATTCATATTTTGACAAATTCCGGGTTTGAAAGTGTAATCGAAAAAGAGTTCATTGTTTTCAATACGAGCATCAAAGAAATAGTTCTTTACTTCGGGCAGTTCTTCCGCCGCAATGCAAAGACTCAAATCGTGGGTGGCAATGATTCCCGTAGAATTACTGGCCACGAGTTTTTCAACAAATTTGCGAGAGCCGATGGCCTTATCCTTACTATTGGTTCCTTTCAGAATTTCATCAAGAATGATGAAATAACGGTCGGTTTTTATTTCATCCACAATAAATTTTAGGCGTTTCAATTCACTGAAAAAGTATGATTCGTCATCGGTTAAACTATCCGTAGTACGCATACTCGTGATGAGTTTTATTGGGCTGTATTCAGCTTTTTCGGCACAAACGGGCAGGCCAATGTTTCCCATTACAATTTGAAGTGAAACCGTTCGAAGAAATGTACTTTTACCAGCCATATTTGCTCCTGTAACAATAAAAAATTCTTCTGAATTTATTTGAATATCGTTACGCACCATCGTAGCCTCTTTCAATAATGGATGGCCCGCGCCTTTCACTTTTAGCACAGGAACATCATCAATGATTTTAGGAAAAATATAGTCGGGATGATTAAAGGCAAAATTCCCCAAACTATTATAGGCATCAAAAAAAGTAATTGCGTCAAACCAAACGGGAACGTTCAATTTATGGGCCTCAATCCACTTTTCAATATTATAACTTTGACGCAGATCACGAAGCGTAAAACAGCTAATAATCATTCCAAAAAGCATAATATTGCGCTGTTCAAATGCATCCAAATATCTGGCGAATTGCTTCAAAACTTGGGAAGCCTTTTCGGAGGAATTTAAAACAGATTTTTTCCTTTCTAAAAGAATTTCCGAAGAAAAATTCTCTTTTTCAATTTCTAAAATTAACTTTTGAAATTGTTCAAAAGTGCTTTGTACTTTGGAGGTGTGGCTGGAAAGTTCGTTGAGTTTCTTGAAATAAATTCCAGTAATAACCATTCCCAGAAAAAACCATCCTCCAATTAAATATCCTGAAACAAAATCAAAATAATAAGCAATAAATAACCCTAAAGAAACAAACGAAAAAGCGATAGAAACTGGTTTTGCCCACTTTGGAACAAAAGCTTTGTAATCTTTAAGCCAACTGGTTACTTCGGTTGCGGAGACTTCCGTTTTTACCAAAGAAGCAATTGCAGAAAATTGTTGGCGCCATTTTGGCATTTCAGACAATTCGGTTGTTGCTTGTTGTTTTTTCGGAATTGCATCAATTTCGTTTTCAGTGAAAATTTTCGCCAAAAAATCGGAGCCACTTTCCAAGGCAGTTCTATTCAAATATTGAAAAAAAGAACCACGCCCAAAAAGATCGATATCCTGACTGTAAAAATGAAGCGGGTCTTTATATTTTTCGCCCGAAGGTAAATGGTGAAAAGTACGGTTGAGTACTTCCAGTTCGGTTTCATTTTGGGCAATTAATGCTTTTTTCAGTTCACGCTTGTACTGGAGATCGCTATGTTTTGTAACCAAATAAACAAATGCAACAATGGCCAAAACGATTATTGCAATAACTATTTTTGTGTTTTCAAAGAAAAAATAAACTCCTGCACACGCAAGTAAAAATACCACAAGCCTAATGGTGCTGGAAACGGCCAGTTTACGCTTTACTTTTTGTAATTCCTCAGCGTGAATGTCAATTTGTAATTTGTAAAATTCGGAGGGATGACTCATCTGTTTTGGTACTATTTTAAAGCGATGCAAGTTGTGTTTGAAGTTTTTTGGTAAGACTTTTTACCACCAAATTATAGGAATGATCAATCAATTCCAATATCAATTCATCGGGAATATTTTTTTCAAGTTCTACGGTGTTCCAATGAACCTTACTCATATGATAGCCCGGCCGAATCAATCCATCATATTCATCGCGGAGCTCGATAGCGCGTTCGGGATCGCATTTCAGATTGGCTTGGGCGGGATTGTATTCCAAACCTGTTAGGGCAAACATTTTTCCCATGACTTTAAACACCAAGGTTTTTTCGTCAAACGGAAAGGACTCAGTAACGCCCTGTTTAGAAATGCAATATTCACGAAACTGCTCTATGTTCATTGCTTTAGTTTGGGTTTTTCCTCAGCGGCGTATAGCGCAGAATAGTCAAGTTTCCAATTAATTGTTTCCACCAATTTTTCCATAAGTTGAATGGTTTCCAAAGCTTGTTTTGAAGCTTCATTAAAAAGACCGCTTTCGGGAATTTTATCTATTATGTGCTTTTTGGCCTCTTGGTTAATCTCGGTGAGATCGGTTGCCGTAAATGGATTTGCCCAACCTTCACGCTTGTCGTAATATTTAAAATCGGTTTCAATAGTTAGCAGTTCGGGTTGGGGAAAATTGGTTAAAATAATAGTTCGGTTTTTTGTGTCGGCATCCATCTTAACTTTTGTAAGATCAAAGCCAATGTGCGCTTTAGCCTCAATTAAGACCAAGGCTTTCTTTTTTCCCAAAAGCAAATTCAGCCATTTATCCTTCACATTCTCGTAGTGGAAAATTTCAGAAAAATCTCCTTCTACAGTAATAAATTTACACACGCTGCGTATTTTTTCCATCAAAATAACGGACTGCGTACTTACCTTTTCCTTTTTTCCGCCGCCAAAACGGGCAAAAAGAAAGTAAGCCACGATGGCGCCAACGGCCAAGCCTATAAATAGATATTCCATAATATTATTTTCCAATGCTTCCCAAATGTGTGTTTTTAAAACTGTCGGGGTATTTTAAACCGTATCCAAAAATTCTATCGAAGGAAGCGTGTGAGAACAAAATTACGCCTATTAAAATTAACAAAGAATTACTGAGATAAAATCCTGATAAACCAATGGCAATTGCAATTGCTTTATGGTGAAAAATGTTATAGGTAAGAGCACCAACTTTGGTGTTAATCAAGTATCCCAACATGCCAATATCGGGTGTGAGCAACAACACCGGAAACCACCACCAAGCATAATCCAATTGTGAAAAAAAGAAAATCCCGAGAAGAAATTGGGCCAATTCCTCAATTTTAAGACTTGTCTTCATATTAGAAAATTTTATATAAAATTGGCTTACTGGGCGAAGCATCGTTGTGGAAGGATGCAATCTGTAAATTCAACAAATAGCTGCCATCTTCAATTGAAGAAGGAACATAAATCAATTCTGTAATTGTACAATGCTCCCGTGGGTCATGTGGAAAATTCCAAAATGCCTTGTGCGCCAAAAGTTTGCCGTCATCGCGTTCTTTATCTACCGACGGTAAATCAATCAACAAGTGCTTTACCCCTATTTTCCGTAAAAACAAGGCCGATTTTTCGTGAAGAAATGGCCAATTGGTATCGGACCAATGTTTTGATTTTTTATCTGAAGTATTCGGAAGCGTTCTGATTACAATGGCCTCGGGTGTTATTCCGTTTAATGCGTGCGAAATACTTTCTTCGGAAATAACCTCATCTTCCCCAACTTTTTCGGGTTGTACCGAAATCACTTCGGCTAAAAAAAAGAAGGTTTTTAATGAATTATTTATGGAATGAAATTCTTTTGAAATATGACCGAAACACTCGGTATGTGTACCATGTGCATGCGGGTTGAAAAACACATTATTGAAATTCACTGAAGCACCTTCAGAAACCTTCCCCGTCCAATCGCCCATTTTTACAGGCTCAATAGTAGGTTCGTTTTGATACCACGCCAATGGGTTTTTTTCGGAAGCCTGCAAGGGTATTGAAATATCCAAAGGCTTGGAAAGATCAACGAGTATTGTTTTATGTTTAATTTCAAGGGTTGTTTTCATCAATCTAAATTTACTAAGAATAAATCTGCCGCAATGCCATCACTCAAAAACTTTCCTTTTTTTGAAATTTTTAGTGTGTTGTCTTCAAGGATTAAAAGCTCATTTTTTAAAGCGGTTTCGGCTTGTTTTGAAAGATAAGCTGAGTATTCCTTTCCAAATTCATTTTCAATTCTTTCAAGGGAAACTCCCTTTTTGGTGCGCAAACTTGTCATAATATACTCGTTGTATTTATCCTCTTTTGAAAGGAATTCCTGTTCAGATGGAAGTTCGCCAGCCTCAATACTTTTTATGTATTTCGTATTGTTAGCTACATTCCAACTGCGAAATTTTCCATCATAACTATGCGCCGAAGGGCCAATGCCCAAATAAGGTTTGCCTTCCCAATAGGCACTGTTGTTGCGGGAATGAAAACCAGGTTTGCCAAAATTTGAAAACTCATAGTTCTCTAATCCAGCTTTTTCGGTTTCCGAAAGTAAAATTTCATAATGCTCTTTTGCCGCTTCTTCATCCACCGGCGGTACGATACCCTTTTCAATAAATTTTTTTAAAGCGGTCTTTGGCTCCACAGTCAATGCATAGCATGAAAGATGTGGAACATTTAGATTTAAGGCTATTTCGAGGTTTTTTTTCCAGCGCTTGTTGCTCATTTTAGGAATTCCGTAAATTAAGTCGATACTGATATTTTCAAAAAATTCCTTCGTTTTTTTGATACATTCCAGTGCTTCGGAGGCGTTGTGGGCACGGTTCATTAGCTTTAGGTCTTCCTCGAAAAAAGATTGGATGCCGATGCTCAATCGATTAATGCGTGAATTTGCTAATTCCTGAATTCGGGCAAGTGTCAAATCATCCGGATTAGCCTCTAGCGTTATTTCGGGGTTTTCTGAAATTTTATAATTTGAATAAATAGTTTCGAAAATATGCGATAATTCTTCCGAAGAAAGCAGGCTTGGCGTGCCCCCGCCAAAATAAATCGTTTCTACTTTGCCACTCAATTCATTTTTTCGAAGCATCAGTTCTTTACACAATGCATTTACCAATTCACTTTTTTTCTTAAAGGAAGTGGAAAAATGGAAATCACAATAATGGCACGCCTGTTTGCAAAAAGGGATGTGCAGATATAGGCCAAAACCGTTATTTTTATTTTCAGAATTAATTATTACCATCAAGAAATACACTGTTTTAAAGCCGAAACTTCACAGAGCTTCAAAATTAGTTATTATTTTTACCGAAACTCGTTTATTGAATTAAAAACAATCCTTTGAACTTTTTCAGAAATACACTTGTATGCGAAAATATTTAAGCTTTCTTTTCATATTTATAAACTTGCTATCCTTTGGGCAGGAAAAAAACGAAAAAATTCGTGTGGGCTATGCTGGTTCGGCTCCCTTTGTAATACACGATGGAAAAGAGGAAGGGATTGTATTTGATATTTGGGAAGGAATAGCATTCAACTTAAATCTGAAATATACATTACAGGAGTTTCCATCGGTTGAGGCCGGAATGGCAGCAGCACGTAACCATGAAATTGATATTTTACTTGGGCCTATAACCATAAATGCCGAACGGGCAGCTGAGGTATCCTTTTCCCAACCCTACTATAACACCGAAATGGCCATCCTAGCTCCGGTCCAAGAACTTACTCTTTGGGAAAAAGTGAGCCCGATTTTTTCAAAAACCTTTCTTTTCGCTGTTTTAGGATTACTGCTTATTCTTACTATTGTAGGCTTTTTATTCTGGTTGGTCGAGGGTCGTAAAGCTAGAGATGTATACGGTGAGCGAATACATCAGGGCATAGGTTCCGGAATCTGGCTGGCCATTGTAACTATGACTACTGTGGGTTATGGCGATTATGCCCCGCGCACCACCGCTGGACGAGTTGTTATGGGCTCTTGGATGATTATTTCCTTGATTTTAGCAACGTCTTTTGTTGCGGGGATTGCCACAACACTCTCCTTGACTACCCGTGAAGATAAGACCATAACAAGCATGCAGCAACTTGAAAGCAAAACGGTAGCCGTTCCAGATTATAAAAAAATTATGGATCGGGTTCTTAATATGGACGGAACACCGCTTGCCGTAAATACTGTTTCCGAAGCCTACCAAATGCTTCTCGACAAAAAAGTGGATGCCGTAATATATGATGAAATCCCACTGGAATATATTTTTGAAACCAAAAGAAGGGATGATTTTTTATTGAGCAGAAAAAAAATAGAGCCCCAATATTATGGGTTTGTCTTTCCAATTGGAAGCAACTTAAAACGGCAAGTAGATCTAGAGATTATACATTTGCAGGACACAAAGGAAATTCAGCATATTGTGGAAGATTGGATTTCTAGAAACTAATATTTCTCTCCTATTTTACTCGATCACTATTTTGTTTTACAAAAGCCGCCCAACCTGTGTAGCTTTTGCCCACCTCAACTTTACCGGAGTTATAAAAATGGCAAACGGCAGCAGCCAATCCATCGGTGCTGTCCAAATTCTTCGGTAATTCTTTTAAGCTCAAAAGACTTTGGAGCATTTTTGCTACCTGTTCCTTACTCGCGTTTCCGTTTCCGGTAATGGCCATTTTAATCTTTTTGGGAGAATATTCGGTAATGGGAATTTGTCGTGAAAGTCCTGCCGCCATTGCAACACCTTGTGCCCTTCCAAGTTTGAGCATGGATTGTACGTTTTTTCCAAAGAAAGGTGCTTCAATGGCAATCTCGTCTGGATTATGCGTGTCTATAAGTTCAACAGTGCGTTCAAAGATCAATTTCAGTTTTAGGTAATGATCGTCATACTTTTTTAATTGCAGCTCGTTCAGTTGTATAAACTGCATCTGCTTTCCCACTACTTTTATGAGTCCGAAACCCATAATTGTGGTTCCGGGGTCGATTCCTAAAATTATCTTTTCGAATTTATCTTTCATGGACAGAAGATTCCCGCTTGCGTGGGAATTAGTATTTTAGCATAATGATTGCCTTACCCCACAAAGCTAAACAATATCTGCTTGCCGCCGCCAAAGTTTTGGCGATTGCTATAACGTTTGGGTATATTTTTTTCAAATTGGAAAGTAATACAACATTAAGTTTTAAGGAGTTTACGGCCACTATTTTTTCCAAAGGGAATATTGCAATATATTCATTATTATTTTTTGGTTTTTTAGCAACCGCCAATTGGTTTTTTGAAATCTTAAAATGGCAAACTTTGGTTTCAACTTTTGAAAAAATAAATTTCAAAACAGCGCTTAAACAAAGCCTTGCATCGCTTACGATTTCTTTGGCAACACCCAACCGGATTGGCGAATATGGTGCAAAAGCACTTTTTTTTGAAAGTAAGAATCGAAAAAAAACACTTTTGCTCAATTTCTTCTCAAGTGCGGCACAAATGCTTGTTACAAGCTTTTTTGGACTTTTTGGACTCCTTTATTTGTTGCGAAATTTTAATATAGACTTTTCGGTCTCCACACTTTGTTACTTTGGAATTGGCGTTATTTTACTTTTTGCAATCGCCTATTATTTTAAGGAAAAGGAACTTTTGCTAAAAGGTTTTTCGATAGCCAAAATGATTCAGTTTTTCAAAAAAATTCCTTTTCAGTTAAAGTTTAAAACTGTACTATTTTCAGTATTTCGATATATTATTTTCAGCAGTATGTTCTACGGTTTGCTGCTCTTTTTTAGTGCAAATATTGCATTTTCAGAAGCTATCCCGCTCATTTTTGCAATGTACTTTTTAGTTTCCATCCTGCCCACCCTATTCATTTTTGATGTAGTAATCCGCGGTGGTGTGGCGGTGTGGGTGTTTTCATTTGCCGGAGTGCCAGAGTTGGTTGTGCTGTCAACCGTGCTCGCAATGTGGCTATTCAATTTTGTGCTGCCTTCGCTTGTGGGAAGTTTTTTCGTACTTACCTATCAACCCATCACACGATGATTTGGGCAATTCTGATACTTTTTGCAGCATATTTGGTTGCTATGGCGATTGTTATTTACGGCTTCAAAAAAGTTAGTTTATTTAAAGCCGAAGAATTTGCTGCAAAGAGCCATTTCAGTATTGTAATTCCTTTTAGAAATGAAGCAGAAAACCTGACAGTGCTTTTAAAAACTGTTGAAAATCTGAATTATCCGAGCAAAATGTTTGAGATCATTTTTGTGAACGACGCTTCCGAAGATAATTCCGAAGCAATTATTTCTGAAGCGATAGAAAAAAACAGATTTTCAATAAAAATTCTTCAAAACAAACGCATTTCAAATTCACCCAAAAAAGATGCTATTTCTGAAGCTATAAAAAACTCAAACTTTGAATGGATTGTAACAACCGATGCAGATTGCGAGCTTCCAAAAAACTGGCTAAAAACCCTTGACGCTTTTATTCAAAAAAACAATCCTGTGATGGTTTGCGGCCCGGTAATCTACAAATCAAACGGAAATTTTATTGAAAGCTTTCAACAACTCGACGGTTTTAGTTTGCAGGCTGTAACTATTGGCAGCTTTGGAATGAGGCGCCCTTTGCTATGTAATGGTGCAAACTTAGCTTACAGAAAAGATGCCTTTTTGGAGGTAAACGGTTTTTCAGAAAACGACCACATTGCAAGTGGCGACGATATTTTTCTGTTGGAAAAGATGAAAAAAAGCTTTCCAAGGCAAGTTCAATTTTTAAAATCAAAACAAGTCATCGTTTCCACAAAGCCGCAATCTACTTGGAAAAATGTTTTAAATCAACGAATTCGTTGGGCTTCAAAAACTTCAAAACAGAAAAGTACGCTTTCCTTTCTTTTGGGAGGGTTGGTATTTTTGGTAAAAATTTCAGTTTTGGCAATTCCATTTTTAATGGTCTTTCATTCTGAAAATGCGCTGCTTTATGCCTCCTTGCTTTTTATCAAAATAATTATGGACTATATAGTTCTACAACAAGCTGCGATCTTTTTTGGCAGAAAAATTATGTTTTGGAAATTTCTGTGGCTACCTTTTGTGTATGCCTCGATTGTTGTGTTTGTAGTTTTCGGAAGCTTTGAGGGAAACTATTCTTGGAAAGGGCGAACCTTTGAAAAACAATGATAAATTGATTTAATTTTTTACCTTAGCCATACTTTAAATCACGCCCTTATGAAATCGCTTTTCCCCATTTTAGCTTTGTTTCTCATTCTTTCGGTAGGAACGTTACAAGCGCAACAGCAATACACCGTGGATGGCCAGACTTATACTTTGAATCCCGAAGTTGAGGGTACACTCACTTTGCTTTGGAATACAATAGATGGTGAATATCGCTATTTTTCAAAAAAGGGCAGCGATATTGAGGAGCTTAAAAACACCAAACAAAACGGAGATTATCAAGAAGAGTATAAAAAAGTATTGGAACAACAAACTTCCGATGCAGTGGTTTCTACCGAGAAAGTAAACCTCACACTACCCAGTCTTCGCTCCTTTTTTGTGGAATATAACAAACTGAAAGATCCAAATTTTAGCAATGTGGAAGAATCCATTGATTTGCAGTTTCGGCTTGGGGCTTTTGTAGGGATAACAAATAGTGTTTATACCTTAAACCCCACCAACGAATTGCAGCCTATTGCTGGAGTAGATTTAGAATTGATTGATAATGTTAAGTTACGTAGACATTCTATTGTGTTCCGGTTTAAGCAAACATTTGAAAGCAGCGAATACAAATATTCTGCTTCGCAGCTGTCATTAAATTACCGTTTTAAATTTATAAAAACACCAAAGTTTGATGCCTTTATCAATTGCAAATTTGCTTCCCTCACATTTTCCCAACGAGAGATCGAATATGTAATTGAGAGCAATCCTCCTGTGCTAGTTACCGACAATAAATCAGGCAGTGATTTTAACGCTCCAGTAACCTTCGGGCTTGGCGCCGATTATAAAGTTGGCAATGGTTATATCACCTTTAATTATAACGATATCGTGGGTTTAAACGTTGAGAGCAACGATGAATTTCCGGTAGATTTTACGCTTGGTTATAAATTCAACCTGTAATCAATTTGTTTGAATGACGACTGGTAAGGTGAATTGGGTTTTAACAGGAATTCCTCGTTTATAGGCGGGAGCTACAGGCTTTAGCGAATCGATACTTTGTAAAATCCACATTTCCATATCGGGAAATTCCTTTTGAAGTAAAGTGTCCATTTTTATTTTGAGGATGGAAAGCTGGCCGGTGCTGCTCACTTCAAAATTCACTTTTATCGTATCGTAAACTTCCCGAACGGCAACCATTTCATCATGGCTTATTGATTGGTACAAATGTGTATTGATTGTGTTTATAAAACAATCTTTCTGTTGGGGTTTTTCTAAAATGTTTTCGCAGTTGGAAAAAGAAGGATACCGATCTATGTCTTTCCAATCAATGGTTTTTATTTCTTCTTTGTAAATTTCTTCGGAAGAAACTTTTTCGGCCTCAAAAAACTGGCAGGAAGTTACCAGCAGTAGTATAAAAACCAAATGGAAGTGCTTTATCATTTCAGAAATAAATTCTACTTTGAAAAGTACAAATTTATTGAAACTTACGGCGTTGAAGCTTACTGTTATTTAAAAAATAAAAAAGCCGAAGAAAAACTTCGGCTTGAAAATTACGTGGTTAAAAATTTATTGAACTTCAAAAATAATGGGTAAAGAATAGAGCACGCCCACTTTTTCACCTTTCTGCTCGCCGGGCTGCATTTGTGGGAGCTTTTCAATGATTCGAAGGGCCTCTGCCTCAAGTTCTGGTTTTGGAGCTTTGGCTGTTGCCCTAACAATATTTCCCGATTTATCAATTTTAAATTTAACAACAATGCGTTGTATGCCCGTGAGGCCCAAATCTTTCCCGAGTTTGGTGTTAAAATTTTCGCCAACAAAGGCACTGATACGTTCCGTGAAACATTTCTTCAAGGTTTCATTATCGCCCGAACAACCAGGGTAGGTCGGTACTCTCTCTATTTCGGAAAAAGCCACGGACATATCTCCCTCTCCTTCGGTTTCATTCAAATATTCTTGGACTGAAGTATAAACTTTGTCTCCGGGCTGTGCTTCTGTAGTAAGCAATTTTAGCGCTTTCTCTTCCTCAGGTGTCATCTCGCCTTTTTTCATAATGGCTTCGGCCAGCTCGTTTATTTTATTCATTACTTCAGAGTCTGACTGTTGTACTATTGGGGTTTCCTCTGTTTTGGGCTCATTACTGCACGCAGTGTAAATTAACATGGCGCAAATTGCTGGCAAAAGCAGTAAATATTTTAATTGCGCTGCTTTTCTTGATTTTGATTTTTGTAACATACTGATTCGTTTTTTGATTAATGATTTATTGAAAAATGTATTGATGAATGAAATTTTTTCGGTTTTGAATACTTCAGAAAGTAGGTTTTGATAGTATTGTTTTTTATCATTTTCGGCAGTAAGCTTTTCATCGGCAATAAACTCGTGCAGGGTTGCCATTCTGTTTTGAAATACATAGATGAGTGGATTGAACCAAAAAATGATGCGTAGTATTTCAAAAAAAAGTAAGTCCAACGTATGTTTTTGCTGAATATGTATTTTTTCGTGGGCAACAATACTGCTTCTCTTTTCTTCGGAAATGTTTTCTCCTAAATATATAGTGTTGAAAAAGGAGAAAGCCGTATCTGTCTTCGGCAGGATCTTCAGTTTTAATCCATCAAAATATACTGTATTTCCAGACAGGTATATTTTTGTGATTCTGAAAATTTTCCAAATGAAAATTACCGCGCTTAGTGCTATTCCAAAAAGCCACAAATCCAACAAGCTTGGAAGCCAAAACGAAGTTGCATTTGGAATTGCTTCTGAAATAGTATCTCCAACAACAACCGCTGGTAATTGGACAACGTATTCCTGCGGAATGCTTTTCTGAATGAAGTCAACACTTATAAAGGGCAATGCCGTGCCCAAAATTGGCGTAAGCAATAAATAGATCCTATTTAAATTGAAAAATGTTTCTTTTTTCAAAAAGGTCTCATATACCGCTAAAAACAATACTTGAAAAACGAGTATTTGTATGAGTGAATGTATCATTTTTCAGTCTTTTCAGAATTAATTTCATTCATAATAGCTTCCATTTCCTGAATGCTGATGTCGTTTTTTTTCATAAAAAAAGAAACCATACTTTTAAAAGAACCTTGAAAGTAGCCGTCCATAAGTTTATTTAAGGATTGGTTGCTATATTCCGTTTTCTTCACCTTTGGAAAATAAATATGGCCCCGCCCTTCTTTTCTATAATCCACAAAATCCTTGCTTTCAAGAATTCGAACAATGGTGGAAACCGTATTATAGGCAGGCTTTGGCTCGGGCAATTGTTCTATTATTGAGGCAACATTAGCTTCTTCCAACTCCCAAAGAATTTGCATAATATCTTCTTCAGCTTTTGTTAATTGTTTCATTGCTTGGGTAATTTTATTTTCCAAATATAACTAAAAAAATAGTTTAAACTAAATATTTAGTTTAAAATAGTATAAAAAAACCTCACAGTTTATATTTCCTATGAGGCTTTCTATTTTTTAGAAGTGGCTTTTACACCCAAACAGTTTTTTCTTCAATACTGCTATAGCGTACGCCTTCGGGTAAATCTCCATCATATTTTCCCAAGTAGAAAAAACCGAGGCATTGCTCTCCTTCTTCCAATTGGATGAATTTGTCCATATACTTTAAAATGCCAGGAGAAGCCCAATAAGCGCCAATATGCATGTCGTGTGCCGTAAGCCACATGTTCTGCACCGCCATAGCCGTAGCTGCAATTTCTTCCCATTCCGGAATGCTTTCCTTTGGGTCGCGTTGCATACAGATAGCTATTACACAACCTGCCTTAACCGGATTGTCCATAAATTTATTGTATGTAAATTCTGAAAAATTCTCAGTAGTTTGCTTGTAGGTTTCGGCAAGGAATTTTCCCAAAGCAACTTGAGATACGCCATGAAAAATTTTGAAGCGCCAAGGTTCTGTACGTTTATGTGTAGGCGCCCAATTTGCACTTTCAAGTATGTTTAAAATTTCTTCTTTGGTAATGGGTTGGTTGTTGTATTGTGCAGGAAAAACCGCTCGGCGGTTCTTTATAAGGTCTAAAATCATTTGTTATAATTTGGGACGTGAAGATAATAAAAGCCCTCCTGAAAAAAAACAATTTTAGGTGAATGTGGGAACTTTAAAAATAATATTCAATATAATTAATTACGGGCTTTTTTCTTTTTAACCGATTTTGAACCAACGCGCGACATGGCACAACGAAAGCCAATATAGTCCGTAGCCATATATTGTGGCAAAAAACGTCTTTGGGCCGGATCTAGCCAATAATCCCTGTCGCGCCAAGAGCCTCCTTTGTAGACCCGAACATCATCATTTATTAAGGTAGTTCTATTGGAGCTTTTATCATACTCACGATAGATTCTGCCTGTGCTATCAATAAAAGCTTTATGGACTGGCGCGTTGTACATTGGGTATTCTGTAGATGATCTATTTTTTGCGTTATAAAGTTTTGAGGGCTGATCACCATCCTTATAATTTCTATTATCACTTGTTGAAAAATTAATGCGCAGATACGTTTCCTGTTCGTCAACAGGTACTTGAATGAGTTCTCCCGGAAGTTGCCTTGGAATGAGTTTACCGGTGGGCAATGTGTCATAAATTATGGAATCTGTAGATACGACATTAAAAGTACCATCGGGGTTTCGTAAGTCTTTAGTATATACATTTCCTCGATAATAGTTGAAATCGTTATAATCGTCTTCCACAATTGGTCTGTAAACATCTGCAACCCATTCTGCCACATTCCCAGCCATATCATATAAACCGTAGTCATTGGGAGGATAGCTTTTTACTTGTGCAGTAATATCAGCATTGTCATCACTCCAGCCAGCAATACCGCCATAATCGCCGCTCGATTGTTTAAAATTTGCCAATTGGTCACCCCGTGACTTTCGTTTTCCGGAGCGAGTATATTGTCCGTTCCAAGGATACTTTTTTCGTCCTTTGTGAATATTATACTCTCTAATTCCGTCGAGCCCCAAGGCGGCATATTCCCATTCCGCTTCAGTGGGTAGCCGATACTCTGGAAGGAAGACCCCATCACGACGCTGCATATATAAATCGGTATGCTTAGCTCCAAGAATTGTACTGTCTTTTTTAAGTTCTACAAGGCGACTGGAACGTTTACCACCATTTAAGATGGAATCAATACCCCCATATGCTAAAGTAGGTGCTTTGATATAAGTTTCTGTTGAAAATATTTCGTTTGCCGTTATATTGTATCTAGCATTGAGTACTGTAAAATCTGCATCTTCCAATAATTTTTCATTAACCCGATCTGTACGCCATTTGCAAAAATTAACTGCTTGCAGCCAACTAACCCCTACCACTGGATATTCCGAAAAGGCGGGGTGATGTAGGTAATTTTTTACCATAGCTTCATTAAAACCAAGGGAGTTTCTCCAAACTAGTGTATCTGGCACTGCACTGGAATAAATATGACTATAATTATCCACATCGGGCGGAAAAACCCTTTTCAGCCAATCGAGGTATTCTGCATACATTAGATTGGTAACTTCGGCTTCATCAATATAAAAAGACATTACATGTTGTTGGTTGGGGGTATTATTCCAATCACCAATTGGATCATCCTGTACCCTGCCCATTGTAAAAGTACCACCCTCAATAAAAACTAGTCCTGGCCCTGTTTCCTGCTCTTTGGTGTTTTTATTATAATCTTTTGCAAAACCGCCCATTCGGCCAATCATTTTCCACCCTGTGGCACGAGAACTGTTTTTATAGTCTCTGTTATTAGAGCAGGAAACCGAAAAGATTAATATAAAAGCAAGAAGCAGTCGAGACATTAAACTATTGGCTTTAATAATGACAAAAGTAAAATTATTCCCTAATTGCGCAAACGCTTGGCTATTAGATTTTGGACAGTGTATTTTTTTTGTGGGGATGTTCTGGCTTTAGAGGAAAGTGTTGGATTTTATTGCAGTATTATTTGGTTTTATAATGGATCCCTACACTTCCTTTTCCTTAACGATTAATGAATATTAGTAGGTTATTTTTTAGAGGTTATTTAAGGTATAACAAGTATATAATACGTTATATACTCACTTTAAATACGCTTTATATACGCTATAGATACGCTATAAACACGCTTTATATATACTTTATTATAATCCAAACAACAATGTGGCTAGTATTTGCAGGAGGTCTTATTAATGGAAATAATAAATAAAGGAGCTTTAGGAATTTAGGGGCTTTTAAAAATCAATATTTAGGAAAGATGCCCTTCTATATAATATATTATTTAAGTGCCAATGTTTAAGAAATCATTAATTTTTAAACATTAAGATTCTATACTCTATCTGTGGCCAGGATATTTCGGATTCATTCGACGGATTTGAAGTTTTATTAAGCTATGTTATTTTATTATCCATTCTTTTTTATGCATTCCTCTCAGTGGTGCCTCCCTCGTCGGATGCAAGGCGAAAAAAGTACACCTTTCTCTCGCTTTGCTCGTAGGAGACAAAAATTTTAGGAACTCGGGCCGCGCCCTCAAACAGCCTAAAATTTTACGGCTCCTTCACATCAAATTTTATAGGGCAACTTTTCGATAGGCCGACAGATAGATTGTTTACAGCTATTTCTGGAAAGACTTCCAAAAATTTTAACTTAGGGTCTATACCAAAAATCCTTGATGATTAGTGTTGCGTGTCTATATACAAGCTGCTCAAGGTTTATAAATCTGGTAGGTTGAGAGTGCCGCTCATGAAAGTAAGTAAAGAAAGTATGTTATGTTATGTTATATAGAACTATTTGTTCATTTTGCCTTGATGCAAAAGTCCGCCTTCCTCTCGCTATGCTCGTCGGAGGCGCAAAAAATCAAGAAGCCTTTAAGGAAATTTTTCCAAACATAGTTTGAAAAACCGCTGATAAAACTGCGCTGCATGCTCTTTTTCGCTAAAGCGAAACGCAGTTCCACTTGTTTTACAGCTATTTCTGCAAAGGCTTCGAATACGTTAATTTTAATGGGTATGCCAATATATTTTGATGGATGGTATTGAGCGTCCATAGGCTGCTGAAGGAATATAAATCCGGGAGAGTGGGATTTATTTTATCCAACCCACCTTTTTTTTCCAGGTTTCCATTTCCTGTTTTCTTTTTTCAAAATCTTTGGGAGGGGCTGCTCAGTACAGGCGCCAGCGCGCCAGAGGGGTCACAAGAGAAAGTTACTAGCTCTGTGGCGGGTGAGTAGGTGCAACTAGTAAGATCGCATAAAAAATACTTTACAAGGTAGTCACGGTTTTACAACATTCTCAAGCTTACTGACTATTTGTACAGATATAAAAAAACAAAGCCGCTAATGCGGCTTATGTTTATGTTCCAAAATTAAATTCCGCGGCATTGACCACGGCTAACACTTTTTAGTAGTATGAAATGCTATAAATATTGGTATCTCCCATATCATCTTCATTTACAACTGTAGGATACCCTTCATCATCATAAGTATAGGTGTAGTTTAATGAATCTCCCCCAACTTCATTAATGGATGTAATATTATTTTTAAAGTAAGGAAAACTGTACCCCTCAAATCCGCTCACATAGATTCCATCAAAATCTTCAAAGAATTCAAGGAAACGTTCTATATATACAGATTCAAACTGCCCATAAAAAGGATTAATTTTAGAATCATAGGTTAGGGTAAATTCTGCAATGGGGTTGTCATCATTGTCAAAGGATTTAGCAGAAATCATATTGCCATTGCCATCATAAGTAAAAAGGGTGTATTGGAAGCTTTCAATAAACTTGGTTATAAGTCCCGCGCTATTAAGTTCCATCTGTAACTCAGAAGGAGTATTGCCGCTAAAAATACCACTTGCAGTTACGGTATTGCCATTGTAGGTTATGACTATATCATTAACACCGTTACTATAGGCAGATAAATTTCCGTCTGCATTGTAGGTAAATGTATAAACACCAGAATATTGATTAGATCCCATCTCTTCATAACTCCATTTTGTTAATCGCTTTTCTGAATCGTAAGTGAAGTTTGATGTAAACGTAAAATCTGTGCGAGACCCATTGAAGGTGGCCAATAAGTTATCAGCACTATAGGTATAATCTGCCTTTATATCATCGGATATAACTTCGGATTTTACCAATTTGCCGGAAGGCGGTTCCGGGTCTGGGCTTGAATCGTCATCAGACGAACAGGAAATAAAAATTGCGTTAAGAAAGATAAGCGCAAGGATGAATTTTGTTTTTTTCATAACATTTGATTCTTTTGAGATTGTAATATTTTTTCATTGCGCGGCAAATGTAAAGAAAATGAAATAATAGTAGAAAGTGAGCCTTATGTAAATAATAGTTAGTCCTAAAATGTAGAGAGAGAAGTTTTTATGTTTTTGGAGTTTGATAGGATTATGTAATAGCGGAATGCGCGTGTTAGCAAAGCACGTTTCATTTTATCCAACCCACACTTTTTTTCCAGGACTCTATCTTCTGTTTTCTTTTTTCAAAATCTTTTGGTGGGGATTGGTTTTCATCTTTCACCCGTCTTCGTATTATTTCCGTTTGTTCCTCAAGGGAATTTAGGCCAATGGCTTTTCGTCTTTGGTTTACTTTTGCCAAATCGTCAATAGGATTTGGGCTTAAGTTTCCATCTTCGTCCCAATCAAATTGGGTTCCATATAATTGCGATTTTCCTTCAAATACTGCTATTCGGTCCGTTAAGTAAGCTAAATTTTTTGGGTTGGCTTGATTTTCGCGAACAGCATTTTCCAGCAGTAGCAGGCAGTTTTTCATAAATTCAGGCTGTGCTATGGCGTGTTGAATTACCATCCAAGCTGCTTCACTCGCCTCCTCACCCACTTTGGTAACTGTGGGATACCCGATTGTTTGGATTATTTCATCAAGGGCTTTTGCATTCTGGTTGTGGATTTTGGCCATTTCATCGTTATAGCCATCGCCAAGTTCTCCACCCTCTATTAGCTTTCCACGAAATTCCAAGTCGGCATTTTTTAGTGCTATTATTTTTTTTGCTATTTCTTTGTATTTCATCTTTTTATTTGCGCCCGCGCCAGCGAGGGGTTTATGTTTGCTTAAAATAAAGTAATATGCCAATTGCCATCATTGTAGCATATAATGCGATTGAAATATTTAAATAGAGGTTTAAATATATTTTCTTAAAAAACACATCTCTCTTATGGAAGGTTAATCTTAATAGAAAAACAAAAAGTGCTGGAAGTAAGGAAAAAATAGGGATCACCATAAAGGAAACAGTCAAAAGCGATGCTATTTCTTGAAATGTTGGGTTAATTGCATTTAGTTCGGTTAAATAATAATAAACTAAAAAATTTAAAATGACTAGCACAAAGGTGATTAGGAATTTTTTTATGGGGCTCATTGATTATTGTATTTTATATATGTCGTAAACTTCCTTTTTGGAACTTGTAAACTTTTTTAGGAGACGCATTGGTAATTTCATGAGTGGGACGCTCGCGCCAGCGAGGGTAAATCATTATGTTATTTGTAGTGTGGGCACAGGTTGCTAACGTGCGCTAGCGTGACTAATTGCACGAGCGGGATGCTTGCGTTAGCTGGGAAATATCTTTAGTCCATTTCTTTATTAATAAATTGATGAATCCAGCCTATGACATCTTCTTTATCGGCATAGGCACTATCAGGAAATGAAACAAATTCATAACTATCAATAAAATCAGAATTATGGCTATTCAAAATTATTTTGACATTTTCCCCATTTAAATATCCAGTAAACGTCAAGGGGTATAATTCTTTATTGTAAGGATTAACAGATTTATCGGGATTAACATAAAAGTAACCTTTGTTATTACGTCTTGAGTAATCTGGAAATTCCTTTTGTAATTGATATGACATTTTGCTAAATTTTTAACTTTAGCTAAATTTACATTATTATTTTGAATGTTATAAAAAGTACTAATCTTGATTGCACGGGCGTGAGGCTCGCGAAAGCAAGGTGGTGCGCAGGACTATATCAAAAATGAACTAAATTAAGTTCTTCTAACCTAATGGCCATTGCCTCCTTAGAAACATTAAATGTATCAGCTAGTGATGTAAAAGGCTTACTTGCATAAAATTCTACAGATGCTAATTTACGCGATAGTCCTCTGATATTTTTGCATTCCGATCTAAGAATACTTGGTGAACCACCATTGAGTAAGAATGTTGAGTCCTCATTGATTATAAATTGATTAGTTAAAAACTTATTCTTAAAAGAATTTATAACCTGTTCTTTTGGCATTAAGAAAAATGATGCGAATTTATCAGCTTGAATTTCTTTATAATCACGACGAGTTAATTTGGAACTACTTTCTAACGACATATCACGATGCATTACTAAATTGTTATGCATAAAGGCATGGCCTAATTCATGTGCCGCTGTGAAGTTTTTAGTAGCATTTGGAAAATCATTTGATATTAAGACCAATCGCTTGGTTTGATCTATAATACCTGCTAATTCTAATTCTTCACGATTCTCTTTATCTTTAGGTATTTGTGAAGTTTCGTAAAAATCATATCCAAGAATTTTTTTAAATGCGATTTTGGGGTTCAATACTTCAATTAAATTCTCTGGCTTGTTCTTTTTCCAAATGTCATCTTTATGTACCCATAAGATTTCTTGAAATTCTATAACGTATTTTTCGATATCAGAATCTAAAACTTTTTTCTTCCCTTTTAAATTTGAAAGTAATTTATTAACCTTTGACTGAATCTCGATGTTAGAATTAACCTCAGTGGATAAGCTATCTATCTTTGAAGTCGAAATTTTATTTAGTCTATTGTATTCCGATTTTAATCGATCTACTTCTTGATTTATTTTCTGAGTGTAGCTCAAATCGTTAATACCATACGATAGTAAATTTAGATCAATAATAGATATACATCCACCTAATGCGGAGATACTCCCATTTAAAGCAACTTGAGAATCTCCTCTAGCAGATTGAAAAGCATTATCAAATACAAACTCAGAAATTCTTGATAATTCTATACTCAATTTTGCAATTTCAATAGGAATTTCAATTGAAACTTTTAGTTCCTTGAGTGCATCTTGAGAAAACTGATTTTTTTTGATTGGATTTTTTTCTTTATTTCTTGCTTTTCTTAGAGTAATAGTTTTGTCAAATTGTGTCGAATCTAATTGGAATAATTCACATAGCCGAGGAAAAATTCTTTCTCTAATAGCCTTATCCATTAGTAATAGAGTAGGAAGACTCTCAAGATAGAATTGACGATGATCATCATCATTCGTAATATCGATAACTGTAGCTAATAATTTTGAAGATACCATAGCTTGTAATGCAGCAGCACTACCAGATCCTGGTTTATGATTGCCTGCTCCGATTTTTTCTAAGAGCTTTTTAATTGTTATACCTAATAATGGAATATCCATACTTCATTTTTAAATTTAACTCAAAGATAATTTAAAAAAACTAAATTGTTTGTAATTAAGCATTTGTGTTGATTTTCGCTCTGTTTTATGTTAAGGCTAACTACCAAAGGTTTGGCTATTGTAGATACATTATTTTCAAAAGAATTTAAGTTGAGAGTATTATTTCTAATTTCATGATGAAAACAGTATAAAAGGGTTAGTGCCACTTAAGATTTCTTGAATGCCAATTTAATAGGGGAGAATAGTAAATATAGCAATTAATTAGCAATGAATAAATAGCAGTGAGAAAGCTGCTGTTAGCTTGATGCTGGTAGGTGAATGCGTATTAAAAGCGCATTACAAATGCTTAATATAGATGGGTACGCTTTGCAAAAGCGCGCCAGGGGGGCTACTTGTATTGTGGGCATACATTGCAAAAGTGTACTCGTGTGGGTAGTGGACACGAGCGGGACGCTCGCGCCAGCGAGGGGTTTTATATACGCTAGCTGTAGTTTATTTACGGCGCAATCCAGTCAAAATCTATTAAATTGGAAAGGTTATCAGTTGTTGTATTATCTGGATTAGACCTTAAATACTTTCCACTACTTCCGTTTACCACTTCTACTTTTTCTCCTAATCTCCAAAAAGAAGCCGAATAATTCCAAACCCAAGTGACGGCTGAATTGCCAGAAGTCTCTAAAAGTTTAATTGCATCAGCTTTTGATTTCTTCGATGCTCGAGATATCGTTTTTTCATTAACTGTATGGAAGGCATAATGCGTTATCACATTATTGCTATCTTTCCAAACTCCAGAAATTCTGTATTGAGCCATAATTTAAAAATTTTAATTACTTTCCTTTTTCAACTTACCGAAAGACTCTAATTCCAAAAACTTGGATTTAAATAAAGTAGGTGGAATCTTCATTTTCAGTAGATTATAAAAATTCTCATCGTGTGTAGAGAGAATGATTTGCTTTTTATTATTTACAACAATACTTCTCAACAAGTCTATGGTAGAAAGCACATTGATGCTATCCATAGACTGAATTGGGTCATCTATAAAAATACAGTCATACGTTTTCGAGTTAAGGGCTGAAGCTAGAAAAATACTGAGGCTCAGAATGTTTATTTGGGCCGTACTGAAGTATAAATTTGGGATGAGGCTATCCTTGTCATCGTCTTCTATTCCACTCTTCACATATATGTCAAGGCTTGGACGGTCACCAGTAAAAGTTGCAATAAACTTTACATTTTTAAAACTGGGATGAGGGTCAATCTTCCCGTAAATCTCATTGATTAAATCCTCGTAAAAGAAATCTTTAATCCTTTTGTCTAAATGATTTTTGGTCCTCTCAATCTCTGTTTTTAGTGGCTGACTTACCTTATCCTTTAAAAATTTCAGCTCTTTCTCTACATTAGTCAAATCTAATTTCGCCTGCTCGGATTGTAAGTAGGGAAGAATATTATCAGAGTAGCCTTTAAGTTTATTGACCTCAATCTTGTAATTTTGGTGTTGTTTTAATTTTTCCTTTGTTTTAGATCTCCGTTTTTTTAAGGAATTAATTAGCCTTTCACCCACAAGACCCTTAGCATTTATTAAAAGGTTATCTTCAAGATGCCTTTGATATGCTGCTATGTGCGATTCCAAGTTTTGAATTTCCTTCTCAACTTCCTTTAAATCTTCTTTTAGTTGTCTTTCATTAAGTTTTTTGAGTTTTTCATTAAGCTCTTTTAAGTCATTCTTGAGATTCTTTAGAGCTATATCGAACTCATTAAATTCATCCTTGGTATTTTGGATTTTGGTATTAACAAAGTCAGCTACTTTTTCTTCGCCTTGATCATTCTCTTCCAACCATTGGACGACTTTAATGTAATCTTTGTTGTTTTCCAAATTTCTGATTTCAGAATTCAGAAGTTCATTCTTTTCTGAAAGTTCATTTTTCTCAGATACTAACTTTTGATGGGCTTCTTTCATTGCCGCAACTTCCTTTTCTCCATATGTTTTGGACACTTGAACAGCCTCTAAATCTGCTTTGAGTTTTTTCTCATAAGCATCGATAGAATCCTCTAGAAAGTTTGACTTTAAATCAAGAAGCCTTTCATTTTCAGCATTTATTTGCTTGGTTAATCCATCCAGCAGGTTTTGCTCACTTTCCTTTTGCTCTTCAGCGAGTTTTAGCCGGTTCTGAAGCTCGTCTAACTTAGTGCTGTAAAACTGCTTGATGTCTTCAGACAAATTATTAGCTCTCTCTACATTAAAAGCTATTTCTGATTGCATTTTCGAACGTTCTTCTAACAGGGATTTGATAGACGCAGAAAGCGCATCATTGTTTAAAATCCTATCCGCAAGAACTTGGTGATTATCGTAAGTCTGTTTACAGAGGGGGCAGGTATCGGTCTCTTGTTGGTTCACGATGGTAAGACCAGACGCAATAAATTCACTGAGTGTTTTATTTAATGATTCCTGAGAATCGATACGCTCTTGTATTGACTGCAACTCTTTCTTTAACTGTAATCGTTGTGTTTCGAGCGTTTCAATCTGTTTGAGATTCTTTATTTGTTCTTGATTTTTATCAAGGGTTGTTTCCGAATATTGACCTAAGTCAAATTCATGGACAACCTTAACAAGTTCATCAACTTCGTCATCGATTTTAGAATATGCAGTTTGTGCTTTTGTAGTTTTCTTGCGCTGAGAATCCAGCTTCTCTTTTAGAGATTTAGTTGTCTTTAAAAGTGCATCATGGTTCTTTTTAAGTTCGGGAATTTTAATTAATTGATCATTAATTTCCAACCGTTGCCTTTCAAATTTCTTACTGGCCCCTTCAACTTCTATAAGCTTGAGGTTGCTTTCTTCAATATAGGTCTGAAGCTTTTCTAATTTTTGCTGATGTTGATTTTTGAGGTTATTTTTTGATGTAATTTTTGAAAGCTTATCATAGTAAGTAGGAATAAGTTTTTCAATCGTTTTCAACGCTTTTAATTGTGCTGAGATTTCGGCCTTTGACTTTTCCTTTTGGGTAATTTCGTTGGTAATAGCTTCAATATTTTTGAATTCGAGCAGATCTTCATTTATTGCTTTTTCCCGCTTACCAGACTTGTCAAAGTTCTCTAAGGCTTCAAAATATTGCTTGCATGAAAGAAAATTAGTACTACCATTCTGGGCCAACTGTATATGTGATAGTAAGTTTACTAATCTTGTAATTTCTGAATCATCACTAATACTATCAGTTAGAGCATCCAGAAAATCTGCAATATCTTCTTTGGTGGCCGTAATTTCAATATCATTAAATGCTTCATTAAACTCAAAATTATTGACAATTGAAATTTGCCTATTTACCTTAGACAAAAGGTCTTTGTCTGAAGTTTCCGTAATCCTATCCTGAAATGTTTTAATATCACTTTCCAGAGCCGTTATCTTATTATCATTGGCGCGTGAAAGCGCAATAACATTTTGGTAATACACATCGATTTCGTTAAGCCCTGGGTTGCTTTCCATGAATTTTTTATATCGATTCTCACCATCGATCTCCTTTAAAAACCGCGATATCCATTCTTGAGAAAGAATAACTCTAGCAAAATTTTTATCGTCATTACTCTTAGAATTGGCATCGTTCGCACGTTGCTTAGCTACTTCAAGATGGTTTTCTTTGTAAATTTTATTTTCAGAGTCAAGGATCTTCACCCAAGTTTCATTTTCAGAATTACGGTTTTTAAAAACAGAAACTTGCTCAGATGTAAGACGGCGCATAGTTCTAAGCGATTTTTCTGTGTTCTTTGTTACCCAAAATCGCCCAACATAATCTGTTACTGCCCACTCAACGGCATCATAGAAGGATGTCTTGCCAAAACCGTTTGGTGCATATAGCGAAACAAAATCTGCCGTCTCACCATCGTCGGTTACAAAACTAAAGTTGGCATCCTCGGGATTTTCGTAAATCCTAAAACCTGATATTTCTACAGAATTAAATTTCATTCTTGTTCCTCTTTAAATTTAGTAGTTAACTCATCGTAGGCAAGATTTAACTGTTCTGGCAAAATGTTCTTTTTCTTAATGGTTTTGTCCTTCAGTACGTCGTAAATGGTAGGGTCATATGAGAAGACAAAAGACTTGGTTCTATGTTTCTTATCTTCTAAGGCCAACTCGTTGTTGACGTGTTTATTAATTAGTGCTTCTACTGATAATGAAGCATCTTCTATGATTTTTCGGCTGGAAAACGTGTTGTTCTCTATGGTATATTTTAAATCATCTGGAATATTTATTCCATTAGGCAAGAGAAAAAACAGATATAAATTCCATCGCTCATAATCAGTATTCAAATTACTCTGATATTGGATTGCAATGAAATTGGTTATTCGAACCCAATCATTTTTTAACTCTTCTACATCAAGATTACCCACAAAAACAGAGTGAATTTGGCTGCCCCCAACATTTAATTTTTGTACTACTACAGTAGCGGAAGGAAACTCTTTCTTAAAGGTAGCAACAAATTTCTCAACTAATAAGTCTTTCATATTCAGTAGTTAGAATTGGTAAGCAGTTTTCTATAGGAAGTTCAAAGAATTCACTATCAAGTACATCAATCATTTCTTCTTTAAAGGTTGATATATTTGTGAATCTATATTTATCATATGGAAAAGAACTTGCCATATTGATAAATATCCCATCTAATGCTTTTTGTCTAATAAAATCGTTACGAAATTCTTTAATATTTATTGGAATTTTGTCAAATTTAAAAACCCCTCTAAGGCTGCCTTGAGCCTTTACATTTGAAGCGACAACTACCAGCCCATTAGTTTCTAAACCATTAAAATCTGCTTTATATAAATCTTGAAGATGACGACCAAAAAAATCAGTATTAATGTCTGAGTAAAAAAATCTAAACTTTTTGAATATATTCTTAAAATCGTCCAAACTATGCTCTCGCCTCTTAATGACACTTAAAATAATTAGTAATTCAAACCACAGAGCCCATATCTTTTTTCTTTTTAAGTGCCAGCCATCTTGATGACTCATTAACAGCAATTTCTCATCAATAAAATCTCTTATAGCTTTTGGTGTCAAATTACTGTTCGCAACTTCTCCTGCTTTAGAAACAAGTAGTGTGGCAAGAAATTCTTCCCTATCCTTTTCCAAAGGACCAGAATTCATATTGAAGATACCTTCAGAAAGAAAGCCGAAAGATTTGAGAAATAAAGGTAGAAGTTCTAGAAGTTTTCCCTCAGTTTTATAGGTTTCAATGATTTCTTCAAAATATCTTATAGAAACAAAGCCAATTTTACCAAAGTCTAGATTTAATTTTTCCTTTGCCATTCGACTTTGAATACCAATTACAAACACATTACTAGAATCGTCAAATGTCATAATACCGCCACCAGAATAACCCTCAATCTCACTATAATTTAAGATGGGATTCTCTAGCTGAGCAATTTCAAAATAATCATCTGACTGTAAAAAATCTCTAATCTCTTCTGAATCATATTGTGCGCTAACAGTGGGTTGATTTCTCAAATTCCCAGGGAAACCACAAAGATGAAAATCGGATTGTACTCTGTTTTTTCTTAGATGAATATTATCATAACCTTGGCGATAAGGAATTTTGAGAATTGCAGCATCTGCTTCCGGATGCGGGAAGAAATTTTCTTCAAATCCCATAGTAAAGGTATCAACAGTACTATTCCAACTATTACCATCAAACTCTAAAAAAGTTATTGAAACATGGGTACCATCCTCAATATATTCCTGTTCATTAGTTTCTTCATTTTTAAGCTGAAAAAGATGTTTAGCAGTTAAAATGTATGTGCTTTCATCGTCCATTGGTTGAAAAACGCATCCACTACCTGAACCTACTTTTACCGTATGCTTTTTTAAATCGTTTGCACTCATTCTTCAATACGAAACTCTGTAATTAAATTAACTTGTAATTCTGGGAAGCCTACTTTATCCTGGTCAGTAAGAAGATTATCCACCACTCTTTCATAATTTGAATAAATGATTGCCTTCGGATTTTTATTAACAATTCTTGCAATAACGCTTTTGTGTGGATGACCATGCCCTGAACTATTAGTACTGATAATATAATTATGGGTATCTACCAAATTAAACAGTTCTTTGTTGTTGTTACCTTTACTACCGTGATGGGATACTTGCATAAATTCAACCTTCACTGGATTTTCCTTTGAATATCCCAAATCCTTTAAAGCACTACACACTTCCTTTGGATGTGAATCTGCAAGTAACAAAAACTTTTTACCTTTATAACTTATCAATGTAGTGATGCTACTACCATTTTTCTCGCTTCTATCTTTTTTAAACCGGAAAGATGGTTTTTCCTCTTCAGAAATTATATCGCTGAGATTTTTTGACCAGTCATTTCCTGCCGCTGTATATTTTACATCACCTGTTTTTTCATGGTATAGTTCAAGCAAATTTTCCAATTGCTTATGTGTTGGTGTGAGAACTTTTATTTTTAAATTAAAACGTTCCCATTCCAAATCTTTCATGATAACCCCAACTCGATCAAGGTTATGTTTTTGTAGATACTTTTGAAATTCTATTCCTTCATCTACACCAGTATAAACATTTGATCCATCAGCAATGAATAAATTTAAGTCTTTATTTTTTGGTTTATTCAAATATTTCGAAATCGCTTCCCCCGAATTAAACCATACCTCATTGATATGTTCGGATGCAGTTTTATCCATTTCAAACCATTTGAGAAGTCCTTCAATATGGTCATTATCTATATGGGATAAAATGAGTAAATCTATATTTTCTTTTTTGTGTTTTATATTATCGATAATTATCTTTAAAGGTCCATTTCTTCTAACCCTATCAAAATAAGTTACCTCTCTGCCACCATCAATTAAAATATTTCTTGGTTTACCTTCGCCATCACAAAAACTGATAGCAATGGCGTCCCCATTCTCTGCCTTTAAAAATTTTATATTCATATTCTTTTATTTTTTGATACTAATAAAGTAGCATATTTCTATTCTTGAATGGAACATACAGCTCGCAACTAATATTTGGATAAAACCAACACTTGCTATTATTCAAATTTCATAATACTTTATTTTATCAAATGTAACTAAAACAAAACCCCACCAATTACGGAAAACCGTAAACGGGGTATATTTAATCGGGGAGAATATCAAATATAGGAATAATCAGTTAACAATTAGCAATTAGCAATTGTTTTTAAGTGGTTGGAAAAGTAGTGAATGGGTGAGTGTGTGAGTATGTGAATTCGTGAATGGGTAAATCGGTGAAGCGTGAAGGGTGAAGTGGGAATTTGTGAGTTTGGAAAGGGTTGTGGGCAAAGGTTTTTATATGATTACTCATTTTTAGAATGGAGCGCGACAATTAGGTTTACCATAGTATCAGTTGTTGCTAGGTTTTACTTTTTCTCCTTCAACACATTCTTAAGTTCCTTTTCGGTAAGCTGAAACTGATCCGTTAACAGTTTAATTGCTTTCTTAATTTGGCTGCCGGATTCGCTCATTATTTTATCGGCTTCGGTAAGTATCTTTAGCTCATCTTCCAGATAGGTCAATTTCTTTCGGAGGATGTAGGGGCTTTTTGCTTCGTTTACCTGCAGTTCCTTTTCCGTAATCATAGGCTCCTTGCCACATAATAGCCAAGAGGGATTTAATTCTGGACATTTATTGTATAAAAGTTCGGCATCAAAAGAATTTCTGCCCTTCCAATTTGAATATACCTGTGGGGTAATTCCTAAAAATTTGGCAAAGTCCACATCCGTTTTAAAACTGTAGTAGTCCTTAATCCTATCCAGCATTATGGCTTTATCCATAATAATAAACTATTTGTGTGTAAAAAATTTGTATAATAAACAAAACGTTTATATATTTGATTTTCAGTTTAAATATTTGTTCCATTCTCGGGAACAGATTATTTAATCTGTAAATATAGTTAAAATGAAGCAAACTTATAACGCAACGCTCGTAAAGGCGCTTGCCAAAAAGTACAAGATTTCTCCCCGCTATGTCCGTTACTGTTTGAAAGGAGAACGCTCTCCCTGCTTTGCGGATAAAATCAAAAAGGATTATAAAAGATTTATAAAAAAGATAGAAGGTATCATCGAAAAGGAATGTAAATCATTATAGGATTATATGAAACCCAACACCTATGAACAACTAAAACAAGGCTGTCCCCAAGCCTTAGCCGCCATTTACGCCCAGTACCGCAGGCGCATCTTTGGGATGGGCAGGTACCTGCTACGGGACGACTTTGTAATAGAATGCCTGGTGCAGGATACCTTTTTAAAACTATGGGTGCACCGCGACCGCATCGAGGGGCCGCAACACATCCTGTTTTTCCTCCTTTTCGTGATGAAACGCGAGTGTATCTCCTACTACACCCGCCCCAGAAACGATTTCCACAGAAAGATCCGCTCCCTCGAAAGCTTTGACAACTATCTGGACTATATGGCGGGCTACGACCCCCGCGCCGATATGGAGGCCCAAAAGGCACAGGCCAAGGACCAACAGGATTTTGAGCTCGTACAAAGCCTCCTCCCCCTCCTCGATGCCGAGGGCAAACATTTAATCGAGCTCTGCCTAAAATACGGCTTTCAATACAAGGCCATTGCACAAGCGATGGGCACTAGCATAACCGACATCAGCCTAAAGATAAAACGTGCAATAGCCACTCTAAAAACCATCATTGACCGAGGTGGAAGGCCAAACAGCAAACAAAAACCCGCCACCCTAAAATTACAGGGCGCCATGACTCCGGCACAGGCAGAGATATTGCAGCTGCGCTGTGAAAAGAAGTATTCCTTTGCAGATATAGCGCAAACATTAAATATAACTGAAAAAGAGGTGCATCGGGAGTTTGTGGCGGCTTATAGAATATTGGAGGAGAAAGATCGGCAGCAGTCGGCTTAGGGAGTATTGAGTATTGAGTAGTGAGACGTGAATTTGGGATTTGTGTAATTGTGTAATTGTGTAAATGTTGAATTGTTTATTAATCATTGATCATTGAAAATTGAAAAGTGGGTACTTGTAGACCCGTAGGGTGAGGCTTTGGTACTCACCGAATGCTGAGGCATATACAACGGCGTGGGTCTCTCTATTTTTTGCTGTAGGCTTTAAGCTGTAGGCTGTATGCTTTTTGTGAAGGGTGAAGCGTTACGGAGAAAAGGACGGAAAGGATGAAAGGACAAAAAGATATGAGTTTGTGGAAATGGTAATTGATCATTGAAAATTGGAAATTGTAAAGAGGGTGCTTGTAGACCCGCAAGGTGAAGCTTTGGCACTCACTGAATGTTTAGGCATATACAATGGTGCGGGTTCTCGACTTTTTTAGGAAGTGAGAAGTGAGACGTGAAATGTGAGACTTAAGACATAGGACGTAAGAATAAAGACTAGAGAATAGAGATAGGATTGTTTATTGATCATTGAAAATTATAATGAGGGTGCTTGTAGACCCGTAGGGTGAGGCTTTGGTACTCACCGAATGTTTAGGCATATACAATGGTGCGGGTTCTCGACTTTTTTAGGGTGTGGGACTTGGGTAGTGAGTAGTGAAATGTAAAGGGGATTTAAGTGCTTCACCAGAATGAGGTCTCGACTGCCCTTCGACTTCAATTAGGACAGGCTATTCGGGATAACTGACAACAGGTAAAAGACACAGAATATGGAAACGATGAAACTAACAAGAAAGCTACAACTAATAGTAGACCTCCCAAAAGGGGAAGAACGTGATGCGGCTTTTGAAAAACTGTATCGTTGGCAGAACCGTGCCTATCGTGCGGCAAACCTTATTGCCTCCCATCACTACATACAGGAAATGATACAGGAGTTTTTGTATCTATCGGAAAACGTGCAGTACAAATTGGTGGATGGCAAAAAGGACGAATTGGGAATCTTTAAGCAATCCAGAAATAATACTACCTACCGTTTGGTGTCCGATCGCTTTAAGGGAGAAATCCCCACCGATATTCTCTCCAACCTCAACCGCTCCCTCCTACTCACTTTTAATAAGGAGAAAACAGCCTACTGGAAGGGCGAGCGTTCGCTAAAAAACTTTAAAAAGGACATGGCCTTTCCCTTTGCCCCCGATGAGTGCGTCCACGGCCTGCACTATAACGAGGAAAAGAAAGCCTTTTGTTTTCGGCTGTTCAAGATTCCCTTTAAAATCTACCTGGGTAAGGATTTTACCGATAAGCGCAAGTTGCTGGAACGTGCAATTGCAGGCGAGACCCGCATTCGAACCTCGCATCTTAAACTTAAGGACGGTAAGATCTTTTGGATGGCGGTCTTTGAGATAGATAAGGAAAAGCACCAACTAAATTCAATGGTAATCGCCGAGGCCTCGCTGTCGTTGGAGTTTCCTATTGTTGTAAAGGTTCACAGGACCCGGCTTACTATTGGCAGTAAGGAGGAGTTCTTATACCGAAGGCTGGCCATACAGGCGGCAAGAAAACGCGCCCAGGCCGGCGCCAAAAATTCGCGCTCCGGACATGGCACCAAAAGGAAGCTAAAGGCAGTAGAAAGCTACCGAGAAAAGGAACGCAATTATGTGCACAACCGCCTGCATCTATATAGCAGACAACTTATCGACTTTTGCGTAAAGCAACAGGCGGGCACATTGGTATTGGTAAACCAAGAAGATAAAATAGGCATCGCCAAGAAAGAAACCTTTGTGCTGCGAAACTGGAGCTATTATGAGTTGATGGAAAAGATAAAGTATAAGGCGGAGAAGGCGGGGATTGAACTTATTGTTGAGTAGTTAGTAGTGAGTATTGAGTAGTGAGTATTGAGTAGTGAGATGTGAGATGTGAGTGGTTGAATGGTTAGTTAATTTAAATAAAAATAGACTCGACAACTAATAATTAAGGGAAAAAAAAGAAAATAGAAACAGATGCTTGAGGGTGCTTGTACACCCGTATGGTGAGGCTTAAGGCACTCACTAAATGAGAAAGACATATACAACATGCGAAAAACTTCATATTTTTAAGAAGCTTTTTGAGACGTGAAGGGTGAGATGTGAGTAGTGAGATGTGAGACGTATGATATAAGACGTAAGACATAGGACGTAAGACATAGGACGTAAGACTTGGGATGTAAGTGCGGGATTGTGAAAGGGTGAAGGAGTTGTCGGTTGTCGGTTTTCTGTTTTTGGTTTGAAATAGTAAAAACGTGTAGGTGTGACTTGGTCCTTCGACAAGCTCAGGATGACATTTTTGGGAATGCTGTAATTGTTTATTGAACTTTGTAAAGAGGGTTCTTGTTGACCCGTAGGGTGAGGTTTTGGGACTCACTAAATGCTGAAGCATATACAACGCGTGGCCTCTCTTTTTTGATTTAGGCTGTATGCTTTAGGCTGTATGCTTTTTTTGAAGGGTGAAGTGTGAAGGAGTTGTCGGTTGTCGGTTTTCTGTTTTCGGTTTGAAAGAGTAAAAACGTGTAGGTGTGATTTGGCACCCGAGAAACTGACAACTGACCACAGAGAACTGATAACTGATAAAAGAGGGTGCTTGTAGACCCGTAGGGTGAGGTTTTCGGACTCACTGAATGTTTAGGCATATACAAATATTTTTTGCTGTATGCTGTAGGCTTTAAGCTTTAAGCTGTATGCTTTAGGCTGTATGCTTTAGGCTGTATGCTTTAGGCTGTATGCTTTAGGCTGTATGCTTTAGCTGTATGCTTTAGGCTTATTCTTTGGAGGGTAAATTGTTGATTTTGTGAGGAATTAGTAGTAAGACGTGTGATATAAGGCTTAAGACGTAAGATGTAAGACATAAGACATAAGACGTGGAATTTAAGAGGTGAAAAGGGAAAGGGAAATGGAATATTTTACACCATTAATCATTTCATCATTTATATTTTATTCTTTAATTATTTTCTTAGTTATATTTCCAATTTCGGTTTCAAACTCGACGAATAGAATCCCACTGTTTAAAAATGAAATATCTATTTGGTCAAAATTATCTTTTAAGGAAATTATTTGTCTTCCTAAAATGTCATATACATTGACTGCATTAATTTTTAAGGAATTTCTATTATCGATTCTCAAAATATCCTTTACGGGATTTGGATATAGATTAAGCAGAGTGTTTAAATTATTTTCTTCGATACCTAAATTACAATCGAGGCTATAATCTGTCCATGGATCCTGAAACCACCCATTTTGCTGACTAGGAATTTCAGTATCGTCAACTTGAATACATAAAAGATTAGGATTTTCGCTCGTAACACATTGAGAAACATTATGATTATTGCCGTTTTTCATATTCAAACTTTCTAGTTTATTCCCGATGGCATATAAATAGGTTAGGTTATTATTATGTGATAAATCCAGGTCAGTTATATTGTTATTGGTAAGGTGTAAAGATTGAAGTGCGAGGTTTTGGGATAAATCCAACTCGGTCAAATTATTATTGAAAAATAATAAGTGGGTAAGATTTGTATTGTGGGTTACGTCAAGATTGGTTAGCTGATTATCGGTGCATTCTAAATATTCAAGATTTATGTTGTTCGATAAATCAATATTGGGAAATGAATTATTTCTGGCATAAATTAATTCTAGGTTTATATTTTCTGATAAGTCCAGATTTTCGAGCGGTACGTTTACAATTATTAGCCGAAGTAAATTTTGAAGATTGTTTAAATTAATAGTGGTAATCGGGTTCTGGGTTATATCCAGGTGAGCAAGACTCACATTGTGCGAAACATCAAGTGAGGTTAAATTATTATAGTAGAAGGATAGTGTCTGGAGATTCAGATTCTGCGATATGTCCAGACTTCCAATAAAATTGGAACCTCCAAAAAGATGTTCTAGGTTTGCAAAACTTTGAATTCCCTCTAGTGACCCGATTGACCTGCTTTCCACATGTAAGTTAAGCACTGCTAGTGCCTCCGATACTTGAATTTCACCGTCGTCATTTGTATCAACATCAACATCTCCACTTCCATTACCATCAATGTCCACACAATTTGTATTAACCAAGGTATTTTTAAAATTTGCATCTGGAATGTTTACAATCTGAGCCTGGGAGAAAAAGAAAGTCAAAAATATTGATAAAAAAATGTAGTCCTTTTTCATATTAAATGAGAGTAAATGGATAAGTTAAATATATAAAAAACAAAAAAAGCCTCTCCATTTGGAAAAGCTTCTCATTGGTAGTACCCAACTTGATTGGGCATCTAAACCACAAGCCACCTTTAAGTGACTCAACACAACATCTTGCTCTCTGTGTAAAAGAGATGCCTTCCTTCGAAGGCATTTAGCGGTCTGGACGAGACTCGAACTCGCGACCCCCTGCGTGACAGGCAGGTATTCTAACCAACTGAACTACCAGACCAAGTTTTTCAACCTTTCTTTCGAAAGACCCCAACAACAGTTGAGCAAAGTGAAAAATTGTTACCATACTTTTTAGGAATACTCCCTTGCTGTATTAAGCGGTGGCAAATATACTACTCCATTTCATTTCCGCAAACTATTTTTTTAAAAAATAATTTTTTTTATCCAAACTTCTGACGTTCTACAAGATATGTTGTCAAAATCTTGTTGAAACTTTCGTTAATATCGGTCAAAACATACTTTATTCTATACTGGGCACAACGCAATTGTAGTTCGGTAAAATAATTTTGGACCGCCTCTTCATATTGTTCCTTAATATTATCAGCATAAAGGTTTATATGTTCTCCGGTCTCAACATCAACAAAACGCTTTGGGCGGTTGCTGAAGTCGAAATTTACTTCTCTCTTTTTGTCAAAAGTGTGAAATAAAATAACCTCGTGTTTGTTGTATTTAAGATGCTGGAGTGCCTCAAATAGTTTTTCGGCTTCCGCATCACTTTGAAACATATCGGTGAACAAAAACACTAAGGAACGCCGCTTAAGCTTTTCCGCAATTAAATGAAGATGCTCGTATGTTTTGGTCTGTGATTTTTCTTTCGAAGAAAGCAAGGCCTCGTTCAACTTTTGAAGTAGCATTTGGTGGTGGCGTTCACTTCCCTTTTCGGAAGCATAAAATTCATAATCGTCACTGTATATACTCAATCCCACTGCATCGCGCTGCCGTTTCATCAAGTTCATAATGGCTGCCGAAGCCAAGACCGAAAACCCAATTTTATTTAAAGAATTAATGTTGAATTGTTTCAGGTTTGGGTAATGCATGGAACTGCTGTTGTCCACGATTAAATGGCAACGCAGGTTGGTTTCCTCTTCGTAGCGTTTGGTGTAAAGTTTATCGGTTTTGGCAAAAAGCTTCCAGTCTATATGTTTGGTGCTTTCCCCATTATTATAAATTTTATGTTCGGCAAACTCTGCCGAAAATCCGTGGAACGGGCTTTTATGAAGCCCTGAAATAAAGCCTTCCACCACCTGTTTTGCAAGCAGTTCCAGGTTTTTGAACCCGATTATTTCGTTTATTTCTTTTTCAATATTCAATTGCGAAATTATTATTGAAATGTTTTCTTCAGAATATATAAGTCTGCCAAATCACCTGTTATAACATTGCCTGATTTGTCTAGCATCCACAATTGGTTTTCGCCTACTTTATATTGAAGCGTATCGTTTTCTGACTTTAAAAGCACTTTGGAACCTGTTTCATCCCACACGAAATCTCCTGTTTTGGTAAACTCATTTTCGGCTTCGGGCTTGCCCAAATAGGTTTGGGAAAGCGCATAGGTTTTATCATCTCGCAATTCCAAAACAGTTTTAATCCCCTCGCAATCCGCACACGGCGTTGTGCCTTCGTAAATTCCTGCCCAATCCAATGAGTTTTCAGAATTGTGGGAGTCAACAACTACAGTATCTTCAGAAATTTCCGTAGTTTCTTCGGAATACGTTTTTTTATCTTCGCCATTTTTGCATCCCAAAAAAACGGTTGCGGCTATTGTAAACACGATTGCTGCTTTCTTCATTTTTCAGTTTTAAAATTTACTTTTTATTTCCAACTTGCAATTCGGGTTTTTTTACTTCAAAACGCCATCTACAATTCCATATTCCACAGATTCATAGGCGTTCATCCAATGGTCGCGGTTGAAGTCTTTCATTACTTTTTCAAATTTTTGACCGCAATTTTCGGCTAAAATTCGTGCGCTTATCTCTTTTGTTTTTAAAATTTCCTGAGCAGTAATTTCAATATCACTGGCAACACCTCTAGCGCCACCGCTTGGTTGATGGATCATGACACGGGCGTGCGGTTGTATGAAACGTTTTCCCTTTTCACCAGCGGAAAGTAAAATACTACCCATTGAGGCTGCGAGGCCAGTACAAATAGTTGATACCGGACTTTTTATATTCTTCATGGTATCATAAATAGAAAAGCCCGATGTTACGTAACCCCCCGGGCTGTTTATATAAAATTTAATCTCGTCGTGGCTCAGCGCGTCTAGATACATTAAACGGTCCACAACATGGCGTGCGCTCTTATCATCTACCATTCCCCAGAGGAAAACTTTGCGTTCTTCCAGTAATTTACTGTCAATTTTATCCTGTACTTTATTTGTTTTTTCCATAGTATTTTCTTGATTGGACTTAGCACTAAAATAACAAAAGGCCCAGCAATACGCCAAGCCTTTTATTGATTTATTTTTGAAAGTGAATATTACAAAAGTGAATCAATTGCCTCTGCATAAACATTCTTAGGAGCAACGCCTACTTGACGGCCTACTACTTCGCCATTTTGGAAGACCAAAACGGTTGGAATGTTTCTTACCCCATATTTTGCGGCAAACTCTTGGTTTGCATCCACATCTACTTTTCCTACAACGGCTTTGCCGTCGTATTCTTTGCTTATTTCTTCAATGATGGGCCCTACCATTCTGCAAGGTCCGCACCAGGCTGCCCAAAAGTCAACCAATACCGGTTTGTCACTTTTTAAAACCGTTTCTTCAAATGTTGCGTCTGTTATTTCTAATGCCATAATCTTATTTTTAATGAATTACAAAAGTAGTTAAATTTTATAGGTTTCTCTTTAGCGTTAATATATGTTTAGGAAATGGAGGTATTGTTTATTTCTATAATCGGTTGTCTGTTGTCTGTTGTCGGTTGTCGGTTGTCGGTTGTCAGTTTAACTTATAATGTAACTGCTCGCGTTCCAATTCATCCAGCAACTCCTTTGAAATATTTATTTTATGTTTCCTACTAGGCATAGTGAGATGGATTTTTTCCTCATTCTCATAAACCACAAAAAACAATTGTTTTTCGCCTTTGTGGGTTTTTACCAAATTTTTAAGTGAATCTATTTTTCCTTCTTTTAAATCATTTAAAGGCATGGTAATGGTCAATTTTTTTCCGTGGGTTTCCATCACGTCGTGAAGTAATTGAATGCTATTATACTGAAGCCGCGGCTCACCCTTTTTGCCTGTTTCGCGGTTGGTCCAACCTTCCTTTACAAAAACGCGACCGTAAATAAAGCTATTCGGAACCAAGAAATGGCGCCACTTTAAATATTCTTCTCCAAAAATTTTGAAATCATAACTATCCTCATAATCCTCAACGGTGAAAATTGCCCAGCCCTTTCCAGCTTTTGATTCACGGTGCTGCACATCGCTGACCACGCCACCAAAACACAATTCTTTATTGATAAAATCTTCTAAATGGTTAAAATCTGAAACTTTACAATTGGTAAAACTGTTCATCTCTATTTTGAAATCGTCCAGCGGATGGCCGGAAATATAAACGCCAACCACTTCCCTTTCCTGTTTCAATTTTTTCATGGTGCCCCATTCCTCGCAGGGAGGAACTTCCGGCTCGGGGATTTGCACTTCGCTGGCATCGCCAAAAAGACTTACTTGCGAAGAATTCTGCGTTTCTTGATATTTTGCTGCATACCGAAGCACTTTTTCAATAAACATTATCCCGTCGCCATCATCGTGTAGGTATTGTGCACGATGCGTATCGAAACTGTCAAAACCTCCAGCAAGTGCAAGATTTTCAAAGGCTTTTTTATTTGCGGAACGCAAATCGATTCGCTTTGCTAAATCAAAAACCGATTTATATTTTCCATCCTTTCTGTTTTCAACAATGGTTGCCACGGCACTACTACCCACACCTTTTACTGCTCCCATTCCAAAACGGATGGCGCCTTGGTCATTTACGGTAAACTTGTGGAAGGATTCGTTTACGTCTGGGCCCAAAACGGTCAGGCCCATCCGCTTGCACTCGTCCATAAAGAAGGTGACTTGCTTTATATCACTCATATTATTTGAAAGCACTGCCGCCATATATTCCGCGGGATAATGTGCTTTTAAATAAGCCGTTTGATAGGCAATCCAAGCGTAACAAGTGGAATGGGATTTGTTGAAGGCATAACTCGCAAAGGCTTCCCAATCTTTCCAGATTTTTTCAAGCTTTTCGGGATCGTGTCCTTTTTCGGCAGCTTGGGCAACAAATTGCGGCTTCATTTTATCAAGTACCGCTTTCTGCTTTTTCCCCATCGCCTTTCGTAGAACATCGGCTTCACCTTTGGTAAAACCAGCCAATTTTTGCGACAAAAGCATCACCTGCTCCTGATAGACCGTAATTCCGTAGGTTTCTTTCAAATATTCTTCCATTGCGGGAAGGTCGTATTCAATCTCTTCCTCGCCGTGTTTTCTTCTTACGAAACTTGGAATGTATTCCATCGGACCCGGACGATAAAGCGCGTTCATAGCAATAAGATCTGCAAATACCGTTGGCTTCAATTCCTTCATATATTTCTGCATTCCGGCAGATTCATACTGAAAAATCCCAACCGTATCCCCTCTTTGGAACAGCTCGTAGGTTTTTTCATCATCGAGCGGAAAGTTGTCTGGATCGAGATCAATGTTGTGCTTGTGCTTTACGAGTTTTACCGTGTCCTTTATCAGCGTCAAGGTTTTCAGACCGAGGAAATCCATTTTCAAAAGGCCCGCACTTTCAACAACAGAGTTATCGAATTGAGTGACGTACAGATCGGAATCCTTTGCAGTGGCCACGGGAACGAAGTCGGTAATATCGCTGGGTGTAATAATTACCCCGCAGGCGTGGATTCCTGTATTTCTGACCGAGCCTTCGAGAATTTTTGCCTGGTTTATGGTTTGGGCTTCAAGATCACTTCCTTCGGAAAGGTTTAAAAGTTCATTTACCTTTGGAAGCTCATCACTTCGGAAACGGCTTCGCAATTCCGCCTCGCTCAAACCGAAAATCTTGTTCAGTTTGGTCATATTCGGAATCAATTTCGAAATACGATCGGCTTCATTCAAAGGCAAATCAAGCACGCGTGCGGTATCGCGAATGGAGGATTTTGCAGCCATGGTTCCATAGGTAATAATCTGTGCAACCTGATTGCTTCCGTATTTGTTGATCACGTAATCCATAACCTTGCTTCGGCCTTCGTCATCAAAATCGATATCGATATCGGGCATACTCACACGGTCCGGATTTAGGAAACGCTCAAAAAGCAAATCGTATTTAATAGGGCAAATGTTGGTGATTCCCAAACAGTACGCCACGGCACTTCCCGCTGCCGAACCACGACCCGGCCCAACGGAAACACCCATTTTTCGGGCTTCGGCAATAAAATCCTGTACAATCAAAAAGTAGCCGGGATAGCCTGTATTTGCAATTACCTCAAGTTCAAAATCAAGCCGCTGTTTTATTTCCTTTACGCGTTGTGAGGCTTCCTCGGGAATTTCAAAATCCGTTAATGCCTCATAGGAAACTTCCAGTAATTCGGGATAGCGCCTTTTGGCTCCTTCATAGGTTAAATGCCGTAGATAAGCGTTTTCACCACGCTTGCCACCGTCAATATCCTCAGCATTCAAAAATTCTTTGGGAATGCCAAAATTGGGTAGCAACACATCGCGATGCAGGCTAAAAGGTTCTATTTTTGAAACTACTTCCTCAATATTCAAAATGGCTTCCGGCAGGTCTTTGAAAAGCGCTTTCATCTCGTCCTGCGCCTTGAAATAATACTCTTGGTTTGGTAAACCATAACGATAACCGCGACCGCGACCAATGGGTGTTGCCTGTTTTTCACCATCTTTTACGCACAGTAAAATATCGTGGGCGTTGGCATCTTCCTTGTTTATATAATAGGTGTTATTACAGGCTACAATCTTTACATTATTGCGCTTTGCCATTTCGACCAAAACATCGTTTACGCGCCTTTCATCTTCCTGATTGTGGCGCATAATTTCTACATACAAGTCTTCGCCAAACATTTCCTTCCACCAAAGCAAAGCTTCTTCGGCTTGGTTTTCGCCTATATTCAAAATCTTTCCGGGCACTTCGCCGTAAAGGCTTCCGGTTAAAACTATTATATCTTCCTTGTATTTTTCTACTATATTTTTATCAATTCGCGGCACGTAATAGAATCCTTCGGTATAAGCGATGGAAGCCATTTTTGCCAAATTGTGGTAGCCGTTTTTGTTTTTGGCAAGCATCACAATTTGGTAGCCGTTGTCTTTATGGTTTTTGTTGAGATGGTCTTCGCAGACAAAAAATTCGCAGCCAACAATCGCTTTTATGGGCTTTGCCGAAATCTCTCCATCCTCATTTTTGGGCAAATCGGCGAGCGATTTGTTGTAATTGGAAACGGCCTGTACAAAATGGAATGCGCCCATCATATTTCCGGAATCGGTTATGGCAACTGCGGGCATGTTGTTTTCAACCGCGGCGTTTACCAAATCCATGGTGCTGGAGGTGGATTGCAGGATTGAAAACTGCGAATGGTTGTGAAGGTGCACAAACGGGGCATCTTCCAGCGTGGCAATATTTTCTTTTATTTCTTCGGAAGAGATTTCCTCGGTTTCCGAAGCGGCCTGAATTTGCTTTCGTATTCTTTCGGAAGCTTTTTTTAGGTTGATATGCTCAATTCCGATCAATTCAATTGGCTGCGGATTTTCTTCGGAAAAATTTTCGAAGTAATCCGGCTGCACATCAAGTTCTTCTTTTGTGAAAATCTGGCGTCGAACCAATTCCAAGAAGCAGCGTGTGGTCGCTTCCACATCTGCAGTTGCGTTGTGAGCTTCTGCAAAAGGTTCGCTGAACAAAAATTCGTGAAGTTCGGTTAGGGTCGGCAGTTTAAACTTTCCGCCGCGACCACCAGGAATTTGGCAAAGTTGGGCCGTAGTTTCGGTACAGGTATCTAAAACTGGGAGATTGGGCAACGGGTTTTCTATTCCCAACCGGAAAAATTCCGCGCCCATAATATTTACATCGAAATCTACATTTTGACCGACGATGAATTTGGTTTTTGAAAGCGCTTCTTGAAATTTTTCAGCAACTTCTTCCAACGAAATCCCTTCAGCAGTGGCAAGTTCAGTTGAAATACCATGAATTTTTTCGGCATCAAAAGGAATATTGAACCCATCGGGTTTCACCAAATAATCCTGATGCTCGATTAAATTTCCCATGGCATCATGTAATTGCCAAGCAATCTGGATACAGCGCGGCCAATTATCGCTATCGCTTACGGGAGCATTATAGCGTTTGGGAAGACCTGTTGTTTCTGTATCGAAGATTAAATACATTGGGATTAACGATTTTTGATTTAAGATTGCTGATTTAAGATTGCTGATTTAAGATTTCCGTTTGACTGCTCACAGGGAACATTTTTGGAAAAAGTAAAAATAGAAAAACCTCCCGCTTTTGGGAAGTTAAATTGTTAGGAGTTGTTCACAAAAAAAACCGCCTTTGGAAAACCCAAAGACGGTTTTAATCTTCTTTTTCAAAATATTAGGATACTACGGCTTCAAAATTTTTCGCACTTTGATATGCATTCTGAATGGTATCGCGGTGGTTGGTTAGAATTTTCTGCGTAGTTGGAGGCAATGTGGTATCTTTTATCACCTCATTGTACTCTTCTACCGCAGCTTTTTCACCTTTCTGCACTTCTTCTAATATGGTTTCTTCATTATTGGAAGAAAAAGCGGTTTCAATATCCATCCAAGTCCTGTGCATTGCTCCTGTGGCGCTTCCGCCTTTATCTGGAGTTTCGCCGTAGTTTTTGATTTCGGTTTTTATCTCGTGACCAAAATCGTATCTTTTTTGAGCTTGTTCATTAAAGAATTGTTTCAGCTTTGTGTTTTCTACATTTTCAGCTGCTTTTTTATAACCCTTTTCGGCGTCATAATTTTTCTCTAACAGTTCATTTAATTTGTTCGACATTTTTTCAGTAAACTTCATATTCTTTCGTTTTAAATTATACAGCTGTTTTTCTTCATCATCATTATCATTCCGCTAAAGACAACTGTTCAACTTCATTCGGATATATCCTAATATACCATGAATAAAAGCGCTCAACGAATTATTAACCTAAGTTTAGTGTAAATTAACAAGCTTTAACCTTTGCTGAGAAATATGAGGTAAAATGTCAATTAATAAGTAACATCAAATTGGCCTTCTGTAATTTCTGTGCGATCTGTAATAAAGGAGAAGGTACCTTTAATTGTATTTTCTGAAATGTTGTGCTCCAAAATAGTAATAATCCCCTCCACGGTATCTTCCGGCCCTGTAATGCCTTGGTATTTAGCAGCAAAACCTCCTCTTGGCAAGGTATAATCCCCAGGCTCTACCCCTGCAGTTACAGAAATAACTATGGTGGCATTGGCCGTGCTTCCGGAAGTTATAATGGTATTTCCTGTATTGCGAGAAGAAACAGTTACAGGTATAAATTGATTGCCATCCACCTTGGCGCTAAATAAACCTGCATTGGTAGGATCTACGATATCGCCACCTGTGTAGGAAACATTATATAAGGTACCCTGAGAAACATATATAGTATCTATCCCCGGCAAGAAGGCATTGAAATTAAAAGTTCCCGAAAGTGTTTTATTTGTCTCATTAAGTTCTGAAATAGTCACCATTCCTTCACCGTTGGGGTTCGTGGTATAAATGCTTCCGCCTATATCTTCATAAACAGCATAATTAGAGCTCCCCTCTCCAATGGTAAAATTACCTTCGCCCAAACGTGAAAGTTGAATGGTCATGGATTCTTCATCATTAAAGCCCTGAATGGTAAGCGTACCGTCTTCATTTAATGCGGCACGTGCGTCTGTTGAGGTGTATAACCTGTCATCTACTTTCGCTTGAAGGGCAACTTCATTGGTCTGAGTATCTTCGCAAGAAATAAGCGACATAGTAGCAAAAAGAACAAATAGAAACTTTTTCATCGGTTAAGGGGTATTTAGGGGTTTTGACAAATGTAAAATAAAAACTTTAATTGGTTGAATTTCAAAAAGAAAATATACTATCTTTGCCGTCCTTAATTATAACCGGGGTCGGGAACCCCAAAAATTAATTTAAACATGCCTGTAAAAATCAGACTACAAAGACACGGAAAGAAAGGTAAGCCTTATTTCTGGATCATCGCGGCAGACAGCCGTAGCAAAAGAGATGGTAAATTCCTTGAAAAAATAGGACATTACAATCCAACAACAAACCCTGCACAGATTGAACTTGATGTGGACAGCGCTGTAAAATGGCTTCAAAATGGAGCACAACCTACAGATACTGCCCGTGCTATTCTTTCTTACAAAGGAGCTTTAATGAAAAATCACCTTGCCGGTGGTGTTCGTAAAGGTGCTTTGACCGAAGAACAAGCTGAAGCAAAATTCAACGAGTGGTTGGAAAGCAAAAAAGGTGCTATCGACCACAAAAAAGCGAGCCTAACTGAGGCAAAGGAAAAAGCTAAAGCTGAAAAACTTGCTGCTGAGAAAGCCGTAAGCGATAAGCGTGCTGCTGATGCCGCTGCTGCCGCCGCTCCTGCAGAAGAGGAAGCAACTGAGGAAGAAGTAGCAGCAACTGCTGAAACTGCGAACGAAGAAGCTCCAGCTACTGAGGCTCAAACTGAAGAAGCTCCTGCTGCTGAAGAAGCCAAAGAAGACGAAAAAGAAGCATAAATTTCAAAACGATGCAAAAGGAGAATTGCTTCTACTTGGGCAAAATCGTTAGAAAATACAGCTTTAAGGGGGAACTGCTCATAAAACTTGATACAGACGAACCCGAAATTTTTACTGAAATGGAATCGGTTTTTGTGGAACAACGCAAAAACTTGATTCCATTTTTTATTGAAGAAAGCTCACTGCATAAAAGCGAACTTCTCCGCGTGCGTTTTGAGGATGTAAATACCGAGGCCGAAGCGGATGCGTTAATTGGTGCCCACCTCTACCTTCCTTTAGAATTTCTCCCGAAGCTTTCCGGAAACAAATTTTATTACCACGAAATTATTGGTTTTACTGCTGAAGATAAATCTTTCGGAAAAATCGGTAATATTACAGGTGTAAATGATACCACTTCGCAAGCTTTATTTGAAATTGATCGCGATGGAAAGCAAATTTTGATTCCTATAATTGATCATTTCATAAAAAAAGTAGATCGGGAAAACAAAAGCATTCTGTTGAATGTGCCGGAAGGGTTGATAGAAATGTATTTATAATTCTGACTTCAGAATTAATTATGAATAAACCCTTTAAATTCAAACAATTTACAATAGAACAAGACCGCTGCGCAATGAAAATTGGCACGGACGGTGTTTTGCTCGGCGCTTGGGTTTCCTTAAAAAACAATCCGTTTTCAATTTTGGATATTGGCGCCGGTACGGGAATTATCGCTTTGCAATTAGCACAACGTTCCAATGCCGAAATAGTTGACGCTCTTGAAATTGATGAAAACGCTTACGAACAGTGCGTTGACAATTTTGAAAACTCTCCGTGGGGCGACCGCTTATTTTGCTATCACGCTTCCTTGGAAGAGTTCGTGGAAGAAATTGAGGACAAATATGATCTAATAATTTCCAACCCACCTTTCTATTCCGAAGACTTTAAAACTACTAATGAATCTAGAGACGCTGCACGTTTTAATGATTCACTTCCTTTTGATGAATTGATTGAAAGTGCGTCACAACTGCTTTCCGACGAAGGAATTTTTGTTGTAATCATTCCGCGAAAAGAAGAAGAAACTTTCATTAAAATGGCTTCGGAAGTAAATCTTTTTCCAAACAGGATTTGCAGGGTTCGCGGGACTGAGACTTCCGAGGAAAAAAGAAGTATGCTAGAGTTTTCCTTTGAAAACATTTCAGCAAAAATAGAAAACCTTACCATTGAAACTTCCCGCCATAATTATACCGAAGCATATCAAAATCTTGTAAAGGATTTTTACCTTAAAATGTAGGTCTTTAAGCTTGTGATTTCTACATTTGTACTCCTTTAACTATAAGAAAAATGAAACCAGATTTATTCGAAGCTCCCGATTATTACAATCTTGACGAATTACTTTCAGACGAACACAAACTGGTACGCCAAGCTGCCCGTGATTGGGTGAAGCGAGACGTATCGCCAATTATAGAGGAATATGCCCAAAAGGCTGAATTTCCGGAACAAATTATTAGCGGTCTTGCGGAAATTGGCGCCTTTGGCCCGTATATTCCCGAGGAATATGGCGGTGCTGGACTTGATCAAATTTCCTATGGATTGATTATGCAGGAAATTGAGCGCGGCGATAGCGGCGTTAGAAGCACGGCTTCGGTTCAATCTTCATTGGTAATGTATCCTATCTGGAAATATGGAACAGAGGAGCAACGCAAAAAATACTTACCAAAACTTGCCTCGGGCGAATGGATGGGTTGTTTCGGTTTAACAGAACCTGACCACGGAAGCAATCCCGGTGGCATGACAACCAATTTTAAAGATAAGGGCGACCACTATCTTTTAAATGGTGCCAAAATGTGGATCAGCAATGCGCCTTTTGCTCAGGTTGCGGTTGTTTGGGCGAAAAACGAGGAAGGAAGAATCCACGGATTGATCGTAGAACGTGGCATGGAAGGCTTCTCTACCCCCGAAACACACAACAAATGGTCACTTCGCGCTTCGGCAACGGGTGAACTTATTTTTGATAATGTAAAAGTTCCGAAGGAAAATTTACTTCCGAATAAATCAGGGTTGGGCGCACCGCTGGGATGTCTTGACTCTGCTCGCTACGGAATTGCTTGGGGCGCAATCGGCGCGGCGATGGATTGTTACGATACTGCGCTTCGCTATTCAAAAGAAAGAATTCAGTTTGGAAAACCTATTGGGCAATACCAACTTCAGCAGAAAAAACTTGCCGAAATGATTACAGAAATCACAAAAGCCCAATTATTGGCGTGGCGTTTAGGCGTGATGCGAAATGACGGAACGGCAACAAGTGCGCAGATTTCTATGGCGAAACGAAACAATGTTGATATGGCAATAAATATTGCACGGGAAGCAAGACAAATACTCGGCGGAATGGGAATTACCGGCGAATACAGCATTATGCGCCACTCTATGAATTTAGAAAGTGTGATTACTTATGAGGGGACGCACGATATTCACTTATTGATTACAGGATTAGATATTACGGGCCTTAATGCATTCGGTTAATAATATCAAAACTCTACAACCGGCCAACTTATATGAGTTGGCCTTTTTTTTACCAATATTTCGAAGATTTGAAAATCATTTTTTATTTAATTATGTGACTTTTTATTTTTTTGGTGTCTAAATTTATGGTTATAACGATTAAACTATAGATGGGCGGGACTGTAAAAGATAGTGAACTAGATGATTCTGAACTTATTTCAAAAATAATTGCTAAAAATGACACCCATCTATTTGCCATATTGTATGACAGGTATGCCGAAAAGGTATATGGCAAATGTCTTAGCTTTTCTAAGTCTGCAGAAGAGGCCCAGGATCTTACCCACGATATATTTATCAAATTATTTCTGAAACTACGTACTTTTAAAGGCGAGTCAAAATTTTCTACTTGGCTTTATTCCTTCACTTATAATTTTTGTTTAAACTACATTCAAAGAGATAAAAAAAAGAAACAGGAAAAATTTACGAGTTTAGACCACGAGAATTATACTGCGGAAGAAGAAATCCCAGACGAGGATATATTTCAAATGAAAACAGAAAAGCTGATACTTTCTTTAAACCAAATAGATCCCGATGATAAAATGATACTTTTAATGAAGTATCAAGACGATTTTTCAATTGCCGACATTCAAAAAGGTTTAGATTTAGGTGAAAGCGCAGTAAAAATGCGACTAAAAAGAGCAAAACAAAGGTTAATAAATATATATAATAGTTTATAAAAAAATGGAAAATCCCTTTAAAGCAATTGTTTACAGCGAGAAATTGCCTGTTACGCTTAAAGAAAAAGTAATGGGGAACGTTGCTACTATTAAATTGATTTTGGACATTGCAGACCTTACAATGATTAAATATCCTTCTTCAATAGAGAATATTTTTAAAACAACCAAAAACAATAAAAAGCAGTAATAAAATCGCTAATTATGAAATTTAATTTAAAACTGATTGAAGATCTTAAAACTATCGTTATTGATAGTTTACCAAAAATTCTTGGTGTAATTGCATTTATAATTATAAGTTGGATTTTAATTAAGCTTATTCTTATGGTGGTTAAGCGCATTTTGAAATTTTCAAGAATTGAGCTCATTAATTCTAAAATTAACGAAAATGAGCTTTTTAACAGCGTTAATATTACTATCGATTTAAATAAAATTTTACTGAATTTCCTGAAATGGTTTTTGGTTTTAGTAGTAATAATTTTAGGGGCCGATCTTTTTAATCTTGAAAAAATATCAATAGAAGTTGGTAAACTCATTAATTTTCTCCCAACAATATTTTCAGCAATGTTGATTTTATTTGTGGGGATTTATCTTGCTTCCTATGCTAAAAATGCTCTTAAAAAAATTCTTTCATCTTTTGATGTTGGTGGAGCTCAAGCTATAAGTTCAATAGCTTTTTATATCTGTTTAATTATTACAACCATTATAACCTTAAATCACTTAGGCGTAAATACAGATATTATCACAAACAATCTAACAATCATTTTAGGCGCCGCATTAGCTGCTTTTACTTTGGCATTAGGCCTTGGCTCCAGAGATGTTGTTCAAAGACTTTTGTTTGGTTTTTATTCCCGTAAGAATTTGGAGGTTGGACAACGAATAAAAATTGGAGAAATTGAAGGAACCATTGTTTCTATAGACAACATATGTCTTATTCTTCATTGTGAAAACCAAAAAATTATATATCCCATTAAAAAAATCGTAAACAAGAAAATTGAAATTTTAGAATAATTTCAATTTTAAATGTGACTTAATAAACATTCGTGTGTCTTAATAATTGAACCAAAGAATAACTTTTGATCAATTAAGTTACTATGAATTTTCTATTTTATTTAATTTTTCCTTTAGGAATATTTGGAATTATTTTTTTTGCCCTAGTATATATAAAAAGTTTAAAGGAAAATAAGAAATTAAAAAAGGACTCTTAAACACCATAATCCTACTTACTCTAAATGATTAAATTTTGGTTGATTATTTCGAAAAAGCCCAGCAAATGCTGGGCTTTTATTTTTAAATAAATCCCTGCCAAATACATTTCATCAAAACATATTCAAATTGTATCTTTAAAAAAACAATTGATACATGTCTTCTAGAAACCGAATGTCCCGAGCTTACAGAACTGCCCGTCGCATTAAGTTTAATGACGACTCAAAGTTTATAATTTTTAGCGACTGCCATCGGGGCGACAACAGTTTTGCTGATGATTTTGCAAACAATCGGAATATTTACTTTCATGCTCTGCAGGATTACTACAAAAAAGGGTTTACGTATTGTGAGATAGGGGATGGTGACGAGTTATGGGAAAACCTTTTTTTTAAGGATATTTTTGAAGCCCATCAAAATGTGTACGAGCTGATGAAGCTTTTTTATGCAGAAAATAGACTTTATAGATTGGTCGGCAACCATGATATGGTCTATATGAACCAAAGATTTGTTGAAAAAACACTTTACACCTATTTTGATAAAATCACAGGTAAGGATGCACCTCTCTTTCCAGGAATTAAATTTACGGAAGGCCTTATTTTAGAGCACGAAAAAACTGGACAGGAAATCTTTATGATGCACGGCCATCAAGCCGATTGGATGAACTACGTAGGCTGGAAATTTAACCGTTTTATGGTTCGGGCATTGTGGCGGCAATTGCAAATTTTTGGCATTGGCGACCCAACAAGTCCTGCAAAAAATTACAAAGAACTTATAAAAGTTGAAAGACGAACCAAACGGTGGATAGTTGAAAATAAAAACATTTTTACCATTATTGGCCATACGCACAGACCTCGTTTTCCAGAGCCTGGCGATATTGCTTTTTTTAATGACGGAAGTTGTGTACACCCACGAAGTATAACCGGATTGGAAATAGAAAATGGTGAAATTACATTAATAAAATGGCAAATTTCTACAACAGAAGACGGGACGCTGAAAGTTGTAAAAATGCTTCTCGAAGGACCACAAAAATTAATTGATTACAAAACTGAATCGTAATATGTTAAATTTCAAGAATTTATTGCTTTTTATAATTTTATCCACATTTTCCTGTGCAGTCTCGAAAAAGAATACTCCATCTGAAAAACCAACATATAAATATCTTGCGCTTGGCGATAGCTACACAATTGGTGAAAGCGTTTGCAGTGAATGTAACTATCCAAAACAATTGACAGATAGTTTAAACCATATTTTAAAAGATAAAACTTCTGTAAAAATAATTGCGAAAACAGGCTGGACAACCACAGATTTGTTAAGCGCGATTGCAACCGAAAACCCTTCCAAAGATCATGATTTGGTAACGTTGCTCATTGGCGTAAACAATCAATATCAAGGGAAACCTTTTTCCATTTACGAAGAAGAATTCCAAAAATTACTGGATATGGCCATCGATTTCGCAAAAGGCAAAAAGGAAAACGTGATTGTACTTTCCATTCCAGACTACGCTTTTACACCTTTTGGGCAGAAATCTGGGAAAAGTGAAAAGATTACTTCGGAATTGATAAAATATAACGCTTTTGCGGAAGAGACTGCGAAAGAAAAAGGAGTATATTTTAAAAATATCACCCCGATTACGCAGCAAGGATTGGGAAATCCAACATTGGTTGCTTCAGACGGCTTACACCCATCGAAAGTTACTTATAAAAAATTTGTGGAAATAATGATGGATGAAGTTTTGAAAATACTCCATTAAACTTCGGGAGCCAGTTCTACTTCCAATCCGTCGAGTTCTTCTTTTATAAAAATCTGACAACCCAAACGGCTGTTTTCTTTCACGTTAAAAGCTTCAGAAAGCATTAAATCTTCATCATAACTCATTTCGGGAAGTTCGTGATCGCTTAAAACATAACATTGGCAGGACGCACACATCGCCATTCCACCGCAAATGCCTATAGTTCCCTCTGGAGCCAATTCGTATGAACGAATTATTTCCATTAGATTCATATTCATATCCGTTGGTGCATCCACCATATGTTTAACACCTTGACGGTCTATGATAGTAATTTTTACGTCGGTCATCAATTAATCAATTGATTTAACAATAGCTTTTGGCGCTTCCTTTTTAGTTCCATCAAAGCCTTCCACACCGCCAACAGTAGTATATTTCATCACATAACGCTTATCTGGGAATATACGCTGGTAGGCACTTTGGCACATTAAGGTTGCCTCATGGAAGCCGCAAAGAATCAACTTCAACTTTCCCGGATATGTATTTACATCACCAATGGCATAGATGCCGGGAATGTTTGTTTGATAGTCTAAAGTATTGTCAACTTTTATAGCGTTTTTTTCAATTTCTAGCCCCCAATCGGCTATTGGGCCAAGTTTTGGCGACAAGCCGAACAAAGGAATAAAATGGTCGCACTCACGGTTGAAAACCTCAGCACCTTGCTTAATAACTACTTCTTCCAAACGATTATTTCCCACCAAGCCAATAACTTCAGCAGGTGTTATCAATTCAATTTTTCCAAGGTTTTTTAATTCCTGTACCTTTTCGACACTGTCCAAAGCGCCGCGGAATTCATTTCTTCGGTGAACAAGCGTTACACTTTTAGCAACATCAGTCAAGAAAATGCTCCAGTCTAATGCCGAATCTCCACCACCCGAGATAACCACGTTTTTATCGCGATACATTTCTGGGTCACGAATAATATATTCCACACCTTTATCCTCATAGTCTGAAAGATTGGTAATAGGGGGTTTTCTAGGTTCAAAACTACCCAAGCCACCAGCAATTGCAACAATTGGCGCATGATGCTTTGTGCCTTTATCTGTAGTAACTATGAAAGAACCATCTTCCAGCTTTTCAATTGTATCTGCGCGTTCACCAAGTGTAAAACCAGGTTGAAATGGTTCAATCTGCTTCATCAGATTTTTTACCAAATCACCAGCAAGTACTTCCGGGAAACCAGGAATATCATAAATAGGTTTCTTAGGATATATTTCAGTGCACTGCCCACCAGCTTGTGGAAGTGCGTCAATTAAATGACATTTAAGTTTGAGTAATCCTGCTTCAAAAACGGCGAAAAGACCCGTAGGTCCTGCACCGATGATGAGAATATCTGTTTTTATCATGAAAGACTATTTCTTAATGAGTTCAAAAATAGTTTTGAAATTGGATTAAAAAAATGACGGTTGTCATTATTGCGAAACGCTAACAACCTTTTCAATTTGTGGGGCATACTTTTTTATGGTCATTTCCACACCGCTTTTTAACGTCATTTGGTTGACGGAACAACCAACACAAGCCCCTTGCAACTGCACATTTACTATCTTATCGCCTTCTATAGAAACCAATGAGATATCGCCGCCGTCGTTCTGTAAAAACGGACGAATCTCGTTAAGTGCTTCTTCTACTTTTGTTGTTAGTTCTTGCGTTGTCATATTATTTTTTTACGGCGCTGCAACCTGCCATTGTTGTAATTTTTATTGCTTCGGTTGCTGGAAGATTTTCGTTTCTTCGTACGGTTTCTTCAACAACGTTTTTGGTAATAGCTTCAAACGCTTCCTCAATTGGAGTTGCGGTTTGCAGTGCCGCTGGTCTTCCCGCATCACCAGCTTCACGAATACTTTGTACTAAGGGCACCTCTCCTAAAAATGGCACTTCCAAATCTTCAGCCAAATTTTTGGCGCCCTCTTTCCCAAAGATATAATATTTATTTTCAGGAAGTTCGGCAGGTGTGAAGTAAGACATATTTTCAATGATACCCAAAACCGGAACATCAATATTTTCTTGACGGAACATCGCCACTCCTTTTCGAGCATCGGCCAAAGCTACTGTTTGCGGTGTGCTTACCACAACGGCTCCCGTAATTGGTACCGACTGCATAATGCTCAAGTGGATATCTCCAGTTCCTGGAGGAAGGTCTATCAACATAAAATCCAATTCGCCCCATGCCGCATCAAAAATAAGCTGGTTTAAAGCTTTGGCAGCCATTGGACCACGCCAAATGACTGCTTGATTGGGTTGCGTGAAAAAACCAATGGAAAGTACTTTTATTCCATAGTTTTCTACTGGCTTCATTTTGCTCTTTCCGCCAACGTTTACCGAAAGTGGTTTTTCAAGTGCAACATCAAACATTATAGGAATGGAAGGTCCGTAAATATCTGCGTCCAAGATACCAACTTTGAAGCCCATTTTGGAAAGTGTAACAGCCAAATTTGCTGTTACTGTTGATTTACCAACGCCTCCTTTACCCGAAGCTACAGCAATTATATTTTGTACTCCCGGGATTGGTTTTCCTTTTATTAAATTCGGGTTTTGTGGTTTTACCGGAGCCTCTACCTTAATGTTTACTTGTACTTTGGCATTCGCATCTACTTTTTCGTGGATGGTCTTTATAACATCTGCCTCAGCACGTTTTTTTATGTGAAGTGCTGGTGTGGAAAGTTTCAAGTCCACAATAATTTCATCTGCAAAGGTCACTACGTTTTGCACGGCACCGCTCTCTACCATATTTTTTCCTTCGCCTGAAACCGTTATAGTTTCAAGAGCTTTGAGGATATCTTGTTTTGAAATGCTCATTATTATATTTATAATATTTAGATTGATTCTAAAGTGCAAATATAGTGGGAAAACTTCGGAAAACGAAGCCGTAGGATTGAAATGATTTATGGTAGAATAGGTAGAATTTTAGATTGTTGGGATATTATAATATTGGATTTTTTGGATTCCAAATATTTATAAAGAATTCACAAATTAGGAAGCACTTAAAGTTCCTTCATTGGATCCCAAAAATATTTCTCAAAATTTTGAATTTTATTGTCAACTACCTGTATTCCTTCACTCTCCAAAAGCTGCTGCATTAAATTTGTGCCTTGAAAATGGTGTTTCCCCGTAAGCAATCCGTTTCTGTTTACCACCCTATGGGCTGGAACATCTTTTTTAATACTTCCATTCATCGCCCAACCAACCATTCTAGCACTTCCCGATGCCCCCAGATAGTTTGCTATAGCACCATAGGAAGTTACTCTTCCATAGGGGATTAATTTAGCCACTTGATAGACTTTTTCAAAAAAACCTTCATAAGCCATTTTTTAAATCTGTCTTAAAATTTTGAAGAATGTGATTATCGAAATAACCGCTGTAACTAGGCCTATAACATAATTCATATTTAATTTCAGCTTTCGCGAATCCTCTTTTGCCCTAAAAAACTGAACATATAGCGCAAGACTTGCAAAAGTGCCAACTCCCGAAGCGATTACCGCCAACAAGAGTTGCGGCTGGTTAAATGAAAAAGCCCCAAATGCTGAAAATGTGATGCTGAGATACATCCAATATGGTAATGGCAACAGGTTTAGCATTGCTATAAATATACCTAGAAAGAAACGGTTTTTTTTGGAATTTTCACTGTGGTTACGAATTTCGCGGCGAGTGTCTTTTGCAATAAATATAAAGTAGATTGTAAGGCTTATAAAAATTCCTAAAGCTACTTTTTGCAGCATACTTACAATTTCAGGATGTTTGCCAATATACCTAGCAAAAATAAGCGCTATATACGTTTGCAACATTACCGTAATACACACCCCTACTGAAAAAAGCAGCCCTCTCTTCCTGCCTTCCCTCATGCTTATCTTGGCTGCATACATATTGATTAAGCCTGGTGGCAGTACGCCAATAAATGACCCGAAAAAACCAATGAGTAAGTTATAAAATATTGTCATTTAGGGCGGTTGTTTTTGTGAATATACTGAATTTCTAACTAACGGAACTTAAATCTAATATAGGTAATCTTCTTGCCTATTTCCAGATATTGCTGTTCATAAAAGGTTTGAATGTTAGTTACAGCTTCTGGTGCCCCTTGGCTTCCATATACATCATGATGGGCATATTCAATTTCTTCCTCCAAACCGTGAAGTAGCCCTAGGGTATAGCCGTGCATAAATTCACTGTCGGTCTTTAGGTGAACCACGCCATTTGGCTTCAATATTTTCCGGTATTTCTGAAGAAAGTCTTGATTGGTTAATCGATGTTTTGTGCGTTTATACTTTATCTGTGGATCTGGAAAGGTGATCCAAATTTCATCTACTTCGTTTTCCTCAAAAATATGGTCTACAAGTTCAATCTGGGTTCGGAGGAAACCCACATTGTCAAGCCCCTTTTCCAAAGCTATTTTAGCACCCCGCCAAAAACGGGCGCCTTTAATATCTATTCCCAAAAAATTTACTTCGGGATATGCTTCTGCAAGGTTCACTGAATATTCGCCCTTTCCGCAACCCAATTCCAAAACCAATGGGTTTTCGTTTTTAAAAAATTCCTTCCGCCAGTTTCCTTTCAGTTTTAAGCTATTGCCCAACACTTCCTCGCGTGAGGGCTGCACAACGTTTGGAAAAGTTTCATTTTCCCTAAAGCGCTTCAGTTTGTTTTTACTTCCCAAAATTTTAAATTTTTGGTAAAATTAAGGAAATATAATGCCGCAGCAATTATTGCTACCTTTGTTTTTATGCCGAAAAAGAAGACTATATTGGTTGCTCCTTTGCATTGGGGGCTGGGCCACGCCACCCGTTGCATACCCCTAATTCGGGCTTTGACGGAGCACAACTTCAATGTTCTATTGGCTTCAGACGGGGCAGCGCTGGTGTTATTGCAAAAAGAGTTTCCGGATTTGGAAGCTGTAGAACTACCCCCATACAATATAACTTACCCAAAAAAGGGAAGCCATTTTAAATGGAAAATCCTTTTAAAATTTCCACAGATTAAAAAAACCTTGAATGCGGAAAAGAAACTGGTTGACCAACTAGTAAAGGATGGAAAAATTCAAGGCATTATAAGCGACAACCGATTTGGGGTCAGAAATAGTAATGTTCCCTCTGTTTTCATAACGCACCAATTGAATGTTTTAACGGGAAGCACTTCTTTTTTTACTAGCAAAATGCATCAAAAAATCATAAAAAAATTTGATGCTTGCTGGGTGCCAGATGTAGATGATGTGGTAATGAACCTCAGTGGAAAATTGGGACATCTAAAAAAGGAACCATTTCCGATAAAATATATAGGAGTTTTGAGCCGAATGGAAAAAAAAGAACTCCCCAAAACCATTGATGTCCTCCTCTTGCTTTCCGGCCCTGAGCCACAACGCAGCATGTTTGAGGAAAAACTGAAAAATGTTTTTAAAAGAAGCGGAAAGAAAATTTTATTGGTTCGTGGGTTGGTTGAAAAAACTCAGAAATGGGGTCGCTTTGAAAACATTGAAATGGTGAATTTTATGCAAAGCGAAGAATTGGAAGAGACCATCAATAAAAGCGAAATTATTGTTTCACGCTCTGGATACACCACAATTATGGATTTGACAATACTTGAAAAAAAAGCATTTCTCGTACCAACGCCAGGCCAATACGAACAAGAATATCTCGCAAAACGACTTAAAAGCTTAGGAATAGCTCCTAGTTGTAAACAAGAAAAATTTAAACTGAAAAAACTGAATAAGGTTGCTGTCTATAAAGGCCTGAAAACTTTATCCCAAGAGTCGGTAAATTACTCTGATTTATTTTCCCTTTTCGAGGGTAAATGAAAACTCGGAGCCAATGCCCAGTTGGCTTTCCACATATATCTTTTCAGTGTGGGCTTCCACAATGTGTTTCACGATTGAAAGGCCAAGTCCACTACCCCCTTCTTTTCGCGAACCGCTTTTATCTACGCGATAAAAGCGTTCAAAAATACGCGGCAGATTATCTTTGGAAATACCTTCTCCATTGTCTGTTACGCGTATTAATAATTTATTTTTTGAAAGGCTTTCGATGCTTACTTCGGTGGTTCCATCCTGTTTTCCGTATTTCAGAGAATTTACAATAAGGTTGGTAAGTACCTGTTCAATTCGCTCTTTGTCTGCATTCACGATTATTTCATCAAAATATTCCTTGTCAAAAACAAGTGAAATGTTCTTTTTTGCGGCTTTCATTTCAAGTAGGTCGAACACATTCTGCACCATAGTGAGAATATTGAAGTTTTCTTTATTGAGAATTAGTCCGCCCACTTCAAGTTTGGTAATCATATCCAAATCCTTGATAATATAAATGAGCCTTTCTACCCCTTTATTGGCGCGCTGCAGATATTTTTTACGTACTTTCTTGTCTTTCATTGCCCCGTCCAAAAGGGTAAGAATATAGCCTTGTACGGTAAAAAGGGGGGTTTTTAGTTCGTGCGAAATATTGCCCATAAACTCCTTTCGGTAATTTTCGCGAATGTTTAAGGTTTCTATCTCAAGTTTTTTGTCTTGTGCAAAGCGTTCCACTTCGCGAGTAAGCAGCTCCATATCTGTAGTGATAGAGGGTTTGGGCAAACTTTCTTCATCGAGAAGCCTAACGTCTTCGTAAATCTTTTTTATTCTGGAATAGATAAATTTTTCTACCCGATACTGAAGTATGAAAAACGAAAGTATAAAGGAAAAAAGAAAGAAAAATAGCAACCAAAGGAATACAATTTCTAAAACTGCATATAAAAAAATTGCCATTGCCAGGGTAGAAAATAATGCAATTAGCAAAGATGTGGAAGCTGCAAAATTGTATTTTTTGGAAAATTTCATCTGTTTTGATACTTTTTTAAGACCAGATGGAATATTTTACTAGTAATCATTAATATTGACATGCTAGACTTAGATGTTTCATTTCCGCTAAACTACAAACTTATAACCAACTCCTTTTACTGTTTTAAATTTATCGTCGCCTATTTTTTCACGAAGTTTTCTAATGTGAACATCTATGGTGCGCCCACCAACGATAACTTCATTGCCCCAGATTGAATCCAGTATATCTTCACGCTTAAAGACCTTGCCAGGTTTGGATGCCAAAAGCGCCAGGAGTTCAAACTCCTTTCTGGGCAGGACCATTTCTTTTTTACCCAATATAATTTTATACTCCTCGCGGTTTATAGTCAGGTTTCCAAGTTTTATTTTTTCATCTTCTTCTTCCTCCTTAAATCTACGTAACAACGCTTTTACCTTACTCACCAACACTTTTGGCTTTATGGGCTTTGTAATGTAATCATCCGCACCGGCTTCAAAACCTGCCATTTGGGAGTAATCTTCACCTCTAGCAGTTAAAAAAGTAATTACGGTCTCGGATAGTTCGGGGATAGTCCTTATTTTTTCACAGGCTTCAATGCCATCCATTTTTGGCATCATTACATCCATTATAATTAGTTGTGGCCTTACCTTTTTTGCTTGTTCTATCGCTTCGAGTCCATTTTCGGCTGTTTCAATAGTATAACCTTCGGAAGTAAGATTGTATCTAATTATTTCAAGAATATCCGGTTCATCATCAACCAATAAAATTGTAATGTCCTTTTTTTTCATCTGTATAAACTATTAATCAAAGTGTAATACCGGCTGTGGGTATGTAGGTTTGGTTCACTAATGGAGAAGTATATCATATTTATTTTAACAGGTCAAAGATACCATTATTTAACCTGAGCTCAAGTTTAGCACGTTTATTGTTAACCATTATATAACGTTAGGTTAACATCGCAAGTTATGTGATTATAGCCCCAAGTTATCATTTCGTTAAAATAAGAATTTCATTTAAAACCAAACTTTTAAACCTAAAACATTTATTTATCTTTGCACAATAATTTTAAAAAAACTCTAATGAAAAAAATTACTTTACTTGCGGCTCTTTTTGTAGGTGCCGTTTCTTTTGCCCAAGTTGCGGGAACCAGTTTTGAAGAACCAGCGCTTTTTGCTGGCCAATATACCGATACTGGAGATCCAAATACAGCTCACGATTTAATAAACAATACAGATGAACCATTAGTAGATTACACAAGCACTGGTGGCGAATTAGGCTTTAATGCTTCTTATGCTCCTTACGATACACCAGATGTTGGTCTTACCGATGGCGATTTTGTGGGTGTTACAGATTTTGCCCCTACTGGATCAGATCCTTATACCGATGGTGATCAAGGCTATCAAATAAGTGATGTTGATGGTAACTACACTTTAACTTTTGATGCAGTTGACCTAACTGGAGTATCCACACCAGCTATCAGCTTAGATTATTTTATTTCTGAAACAGGATATGAAGGTGATGGAACTTTAAACGAGTCAGGTTCTGATAGATTACGAATTTATGTAAGAGATTTGACCAACAGTACCGAGATTGATATCTTGAATACTGAAGGAAACGACATAAACGACCTTAGCATTGAAGGCTCTTGGATTACAGGAACTGCAGCATTAACCTCAAACACAAACGTGCAGCTGGTTATTGAAGCAAGAACAAATGCAAGTGCAGAAGCTTTCTTCTTTGACAACATTATTTTTTCAGGAACTTTGGGAACAAACACACAAGCTGATTCTCAATTTGCAGTATATCCAAACCCTGCAAGCAAAGGTTATGTGAACATTACTTCAAAAGTTGCTGGCGCCAAGAATGTATCTATTTTTGATGTACTAGGTAAGCAGGTTTTTAAAACTACGCTTATTGGTGATAGATTGGACATTTCAAAATTGAACAGCGGTGTTTATATTGTTAAAATAGAACAAGGAAAAACTTCAACTACCAAAAAATTGGTTGTTAAGTAATCCATTTTAAAAAATACTTTTTTAGAGCTCCTGTTTCGGCAGGGGCTTTTTTATTTACCTATTTTTGAAAAGATTTTTGTGATTGATAACCTATGCTTGAAAAGGAAATTTTTAAAATCGAAAACGCCGCTGAATTTCAGCGACTTGCTATTGAAGTATTCCGCTTTCAGTATGAAAATGTTCGGGTTTATCGTAATTTCTGCGATTTTTTGAACATTAAAGTTTCCGAAGTAAAAACGATTGAAGAAATTCCTTTTTTACCAATTCAATTCTTTAAAAGCCATAAAGTAATTGCTGAAAAAAAACCTGAAGAAACAATTTTTACCAGCAGTGGCACTACAGGCAGCACAACAAGTAAACACTATGTTGCCGATTTAAAATTATACGAAACAAGTTTTCTAAAGGCTTTTGAAAGGCAATACGGAAATCCCTCAAATTTTGTGATTTTAGCCTTGCTTCCGTCGTACTTGGAACGGGAAGGCTCTTCCTTAATTTTTATGGTTGATAAGCTTATCGAACTAAGCAACAATCCCCACAACGGTTTTTATTTATTTGAAATGGATGCGCTTACTGAAAAGTTGGATGCTTTGGAAAAAAACGGCCAAAAAACGTTGCTCATTGGAGTTTCGTATGCGCTTCTCGATTTAATCGAAAAAGGGAAATTTCAGCTTAAAAATACAATTGTAATGGAAACCGGCGGAATGAAAGGTCGCCGAAAAGAAATGATAAAAGAAGAACTGCACGGGATTTTAAAAAAAGGTTTTGGCGTAGCAAAAATCCACAGTGAATACGGCATGACAGAACTGCTTTCGCAAGCCTACTCCACGGGCAATGGGATTTTTAATTGTCCGCCGTGGATGAAAATTTTAACCCGCGATACGGAAGATGCGCTAAGTTACACTTTCGGAAAAACCGGAGGAATAAATGTAATAGATTTGGCAAACTTAAACTCCTGCTCCTTTATTGCCACACAGGATTTAGGAAAGACATATCCCGACGGATCTTTTGAAATTTTAGGGCGTTTTGACAGTAGCGATATTCGTGGTTGCAACTTGATGGTTTTTTAAAGAAAACTTTAACACAAACCTCTGAAATTCAACGTAAGATATTAAGCATATGTACGACCAAACCATTGTGAAAAAGTGATGATTTTTCATAATTTGGTTGGTTAGTTAATTGAGAAATCCCCGTGCAATCTTTGCCGGGGATTTTTTTATGAAACAAAAAAATTAAACTGCTTTTATAATGAAGTAGTTTCGTCTTCCACGTTGCATCAAAATAAACATATCGTTGATCAAATCCTTTTCAGAAACAGTAAAATCATCGGAAACCTTTTCTTTGTTTACCGATATTGAATTTTCTTTCAATGCTCGCCGTGCTTCACTATTTGATTTCAAAAAACCGGTTTTTTCGGAAAGAGCAGCTATAATATCAATTCCACTTTCCAAATCTATTTTTAAAATTTCTGCTTGTGGAACACCTTCAAAAACATCGAGAAAAGTTTTTTCATCAAGTGTTTTCAAATCTTCGGACGTAGAATTCCCAAACAAAATTTCGGAGGCTTTTACAGCCTTTTCAAATTCTTCGGCATTGTGCACCGTCGTGGTCACCTCCTGTGCCAAACGTTTTTGAAGCAAGCGCATATGTGGTGCTTCCTTATGTTCAGAAACTAGAGAGTCTATGGTTTCCTTATCTAAAAATGTAAAAATCTTAATGTATTTTTCGGCATCATCATCGCTGGTGTTTAACCAATATTGGTAAAATTTATATGGAGACGTTCGGTTTGCATCCAGCCAAATATTTCCACCTTCACTTTTACCAAATTTGCTGCCGTCACTTTTAGTGATTAAAGGGCAGGTTAATGCATACCCTTTTCCACCCGCAATTCTGCGGATTAGTTCAGTACCTGTGGTAATATTTCCCCATTGATCGCTACCGCCCATTTGAAGGGTACAGTTTTGATTTCTGTAAAGGTGAAGAAAATCGTAGCCCTGGATTAATTGATATGTAAATTCCGTAAAGGAAAGTCCATCGGCACTCTCGCCGCTCAATCTTGTTTTTACGGAATCTTTCGCCATCATATAGTTTACGGTGATGTGCTTGCCCACGTTTCTGATGAAATCGAGAAACGAAAACTCTTTCATCCAATCGTAATTGTTCACCATTACAGCTTGATTTTCCGCTCCCGATGAAAAATCCAAAAACTGGGAAAGCTGGTTTTTCACACACTCTTGATTGTGACGCAAGGCAGCCTCATCAAGAAGATTTCTTTCGGCGCTTTTACCTGAAGGGTCCCCAATCATTCCCGTGGCACCGCCCACCAATGCGACGGGTTTGTGGCCACAGCGCTGATAGAAAGACAAAAGCATAATGGGCACCAAGTTGCCAATGTGCAGTGAATCTGCCGTAGGGTCAAACCCCACATATGCAGATCGCATTGTTTCCATAAGGTGTGCTTCGGTTTCGGGCATTACATCGTGTATCATGCCACGCCATTGTAGTTCTTCAACGAAATTTTTCAGCTTCATTTTTATAAATTTTGTGCAAAGATAGGGTTCTCAATTCATAATAAACCTCACAGAAAATAAAAAGGGATGACTTAGTCATCCCTTTCAATAAAAAAACTTTGAAATCTATATTAAAAAGATATTAAACAAAATCAAAATAGTTTGTAAAATTAGGTGTTCAATAATTTTGCGTCTAAATCTAAAACTTTTGTCAAAAAAATAAATCCAAATACAATACACAAAGTTTAAAATTATTAATGAAATACATATAATTTCAAGTTTGTTATTTTCTGATATTGATATAAAGGCTATTAAATTTGCACTCACATAAAAAATTAAAAGAGATATTAGATGAAATAATCTATCCCACTTGGTGATTTTTTGCTTTAAAATTTCAATGAATTTTATGGGAAAAAAATAAAAACTAATACCAATACTGAATATCAAAGAAAAATAGTAAAATTTATAGTTTATCAGGTTTCTATTAATTGAAAACAAGACAATAAAACAGACAAAAAATACTAACAGGGCAACCTTAAAATAAATTATTTTTTTCATTAAAAATTATTTGAATTTACCAACAGTCCTCTGCACAGGAAATTCCTTGAATAGCAGTTGTAGTTCCTGCACTTGCAAAAAATGCAAGTGTTTCTGTCCAGTTATAGCTTCGGAAAGCCCTCCACATACAGCAATCCCAACAATCCCTATGTCCACAGGCCATCATCGCGCCTTTATTTTTATATTCGTCATCAATATATTTAAATCCTAGCCATTTGTAAAATGAATACACCACCATCAATTGATTATAGCTTTCAGAGGATTTACTTACATTTTCAAGGGTAAACTCTTCGTATATTTTCATTATTTCAACAAATGAATAATTAACGTCTCCTGAAATTGCTTGATTTAAAGATTTTCCTGCGCTTTGGCTGACAAGCTGAAAAATTTGTGGCTCAATATTAACATTCAGCTCAGGAAAGTCAGCTAATTTATTGTCCATATATTGATTAATTTCATTCTCTGAGGGATGGGTCGTTTTTACAAATGTTTTAAATTCTTCTAAAAAAATCAAATAATTTTCTCCAACATAATCATAATCATTGTATTCTGTTTCTACAACAACAGAACCTCTTTTCTGTGTTTCAAAGCTAAATTCATGATTATGAATTTTTTTTTCAAGTGATTCTAATGAGTTTTTTAAATCAGTTTGATTCGTGTTTGTCTGGCTTTCATCATTAGAACAACTCAAAATTCCAAAAGTTAATAATAATAGGTAAATTTTTTTAATCATAATAAAGGTTTAAAAATGGGATTTGGGCACCTACTCTTTTTAGGCTTTTCGGTTTACGCCTTTAAGTTTAAGAGCGCAAAGCAAAAAAAAAAAAA